>Ga0310696_10000536_pt1 | contig 59308 bp, 49 predicted proteins | sample AusTroGonzalo_MG_4_FD_203885 | JGI IMG/M metagenome (GOLD analysis project Ga0310696, IMG submission 203885) | Bovine rumen microbial communities from tropical cattle in Woodstock, Queensland, Australia - Gonzalo_02 (v2) (version 2) | ecosystem: Host-associated > Mammals > Digestive system >...
CCGCCTGGCCAAACGCTGGGGAAACGAAGACGTGGATGAGGCTATCGCCCGAATGAAGCAAGTGGTGAAGAAGATGCCGTGATAATACAAAACATTTTTTTTAGAAGTGAGCAAGATTACAAAATATTACTCGATTGAAAAAAATCTTCGCAGATGGTTTCCATATATTAAAACTTTTTGTATCTTTGCGCCATGAAACCTGAGAGAAAAATACGAGCTTTTAAGCACTACTTCCGAGACTTCATCAACGAAATAGAAGAGGCTGCTGCAGACAAGATTTTTAAAGTGTTAGATATTCTGAAAATGAATATGCGTGTCAGCGCAAAATTTGTCAAGGCAGTTGGAGACGGACTATTTGAACTAAGAGTCGAATATGAAAGCAATATTTATCGGGTGTTTTTCATCTTTGATAGAGGAGATGTGGTAATTTTGTTTAATGGTTTTCAGAAAAAATCCCAGAAAACGCCACAGAAAGAGTTAGAAAAAGCGAAAAGAATAAAAAAAGAATATTATGAGTCAATACGAAACAGACAACAATGAATTAATGGATGTTGATGCGATGATAGACGCTCGCTACGGAAAAGTCGGTACTCCTGAGCGCGAACGTTTCAGACAAGAGGCATACGCATTTTGTGTGGGCAATATCATACGCGACGCACGACGTGACAGCAAAGTGACACAAGCAGATCTTGCTGCACGTGTTGGCAGCACGAAATCCTATATTTCTCGGATTGAACACGGCACGGTAGAGCCCGGTGCCGGTCTTTTCCTTCGCATATTGGCTGCGCTTGGTCTGCGGTTTGACATATTGAAGCCGACAGTGTAGTCATTTTTTTAATTTGACATATCATTTTTGCCCCTGTTGTCGTTCAAAACAAAAAAATTAGTTGTATAACAAGAAATCATAATAAAAATATATGCCGAAAAAGAAACAATACCGATATTCCACCGGCGAGACCATCGAGGCCGATGTGGAGGATTTGAAGCGCCTGCTGCGCGAGAACCAGGAATATTTGGACAACTATCTGGACTTGTACAGCTCGTTGGAGGACGACGAATACGTGGCGCGGGGCAATGGCTTCTGCGACCGCAAGTTCAGCGACGACTTCATCGAAGGCCAGATCGCGAAATACCGCACGCGCATCGCGGAACTGGAACGCTGGTTGAGGGATTAATCTCCGCGTATCGCTCGTATCTACACGTAAATTATACGCGAAGATACGCTGATACGTGGAAATAATACTACGCGGAAATATTATTCGTTGCCGATATCTTCCTCGTTTTCAGCAAACTCCGCCACCGCTTCCCAATATTCCTCCTCAGCCTTGATTCCGGCTCGTTCCTTCGCGGCGTCTACCGCTTCCCTCAATCGTGCAATCACCTTGTCAGGGTATAACCAGTCATAGTCATCTTCACCGAGTTCAGGTGCAATGGGGTATTTGCGTTGCGAAGTTGAAAGTTTGATACAAAGTTTGTTCCGTGCATAAAAGAATCTTCTTCTAAGAAAGAAACTTTTCCAAACAGATTCTTCATAGTAACCTACAGACTCAATATCACACAACGAACAAGACCAATTTTGACGGAAAAACCTATGCGTACGGCGAATATTGAGGTTTTCTCCTTCAATTGTGGCGATTTCCTCCCCGAAAAGTAGCCAACGCACTTGCTCGATGCTCAATACAATAATAGGTGAAAGCAACAGCAAATCCCAAAACAATTCCTGGAAATCATCAAAATCGATAGCGAACTTCACGGGCATTCCTATAAAAAACAGCAACACCAATATCCAAACATATCCATATCCACGATTTGGATGACACCGGTAAAGCTCAACAATAAGCTCAACAATATTCTTTTCTGATTCACTATTCATAACAAAAACATTTTCTACCGAGCTCTTGCCCCTATACTACCCCGCCCTTTGGGCACTCCTTCTACAAGAAGGGGAATGGGCTGCTCAAGGAAGTGGTTTAATATAAGTGGGAGCTTTTCGTTTTAACTACTAACTACTAATTGCTAACTGCTAACTCCTCACGTCCATCGCGTCCCTCAACGCATTGCCAATCAGCATGAACGAGAGCACCAACAGCATGATGGCTACGCCGGGGATAATAGCGAGATAGGCGTTGTTCAGCACAATGCAGGCGTAATTTTCTTTCATCATCATGCCCCAAGATGGGGTGGGGGGCTGTACACCCAGACCGAGGAAGCTCAGACCGGCTTCCATCAGAATGGCGGAGGAAAAGTTGGAGGCCGCAATCACGATAAGCGTGCCCGTGATGTTGGGCAGGATGTGCTTGAAGATGATCCGGAAGTTGCTGTAACCTAGGGCTCTGGCGGATTCCACGAAGTCCTGCTCGCGCAGACTCAGGAACTGTCCGCGCACCACACGGGCGATATCCACCCACATGGTCAGACCGATGGCGATGAAGATTTTCCAGAAGCCTTTGCCGAGGGCGAAGCTGATGGCGATGACGAGCAGTAGGGTAGGGATAGACCACACCACGTTGATGAGGAAGGTGAGCACATCATCGACCTTGCCACGGTGATAACCGGCCGTGGCGCCCACGAGCGTGCCGATGAACAGGGCGATGAAGATGGAGAGGAATCCCACGGAAAGACTCACGCGCGCGCCGATCATCAGCTGGCTGAGCACGTCGCGGCCGTAACGGTCGGTGCCGAGCAAAAAGCGCTGGTTCTTGACCATGTGCGGGGAAAGGTCGCTCTTGGCGTAAGATTCGTAGTACTCCTGCTGGAACAGCTTCACGGTCACGGAATCGCCGTTATCCTGGAGAGACTCTATCGGAACGGTCTTGTACTCAGCAGGTTGTCCGAACAACATCTTATGAAACACATTGACGTGCGGCACCTCCTGGTCGGACTGGACTTCCAGCAGTTGCACAGTGAACCCCGGCTTCTGCAAGGCGATTTCGAGCTGCTGGTGGTTACAGAAGGGCGTCTGGTCGGGGGTGATGAGATAGCCGAGGATGGCGATGACGACCACAATGCCGATGTAGGCTAGCGATACGATAGCTTGGCGTTCCTTCTTGAAACGCTGCCACGTGAGCGCGGACAACGACACCGCGCGTTCGGATTCCTTCTTATGTCGGAACAAACTCATACTTTTTTCACGAACAGCTGTGCGTTTTCGAAGCGCGTGACCCGGACCTTCTCCCCAGCCTCCACATAGCCGTGTTCCACAGTGGCGTCCAGGATTTCGCCGTCGATGTTGACCTTGCCGGAAGGACGGAGGATGGTCTGCGCCGTGCCCTCCTTGCCGACATACTGCTCGTTACGCATGTCCTGCGAAGTGAAGCCCTTGTCGCTGTCCATCTTCGTGCGCAGGGCCAGCGACCCAAAGCGTGTCTCCGCGAGAATCAGCTTTTTGCCGAGCCACAGGGCGATGAAGAAACCCGCCAGACTGCTGACCAGCACCAGTATCGTCATCTTGCTGACGTAAGCAGCAGAGTCGAACTCGGGGTTGAAGTTAAATTTAAATCCTACATTATATACTAATGTAAGAATCAGCGATGCGAGGATAAGCACGATGCCGGAGATTCCCGTGACGCCGAAGCCCGGCACGACGAAGAATTCCAACATCAGTAGTACTAGGCCGGCAAGGAAGAGCAGAATCTCCCAGTGCGCGGCGAGGCCTTCAAGGTAGTGCGGCGCGAAGAAGAGCAGCGCAGCGACGATGGCGATGATGCTCGGCAGGCCGATGCCGGGAGCCTGAAGCTCGAAATAGAGACCGCCGACAATGCACATGATGAGGATGCCGCTGACCACGGGATTCACCAGGAAGTTGATGATTTTGTCGATAGTGGAAAGCTCCTGTTCGGTGATTTCGGCGGGAATCTCACTGACGTGCGACATAGCCTCCTCGCGGCTGTTCACTACTCCTTCGCAGAAGCCGTTTTTGGCGGCCTCCTCGGAGGTGAACGTCAGCACTTTGCCCTTCTCGCTGATGCCGGAAATCTCCACGTCGGGGTCGACCATGGCCTGCGCGATATTGGGGTCGCGGCCGTTGTGCTGGGCGGTGGTGCGCATGAGCGACCGCATGTACGACTGGTACTTGTCGGGCATGATTTCGCCCTGCTCGTTGACCACGGATGCTGCCCCGATGGAGGCGCCAGGCATCATGTAAATGCTGTCGCAGGCGATGCTGATGAGCGCGCCTGCCGACGCCGCGTTGTTGTTGATGAACACGACGGTGGGTACCGAAGTGTTGAGCAGCAGCGTGCGGATCTTGTCGGCCGCGTCGAGCTCCCCGCCGAAGGTGTTCAGCTCCAGCAGCAGGTAGTCGAACTTGCCCTCCTCGGCCTCCTTCACGGCCTTTTCGGTGAGCCGTAGCGCCGGTTTGGAGATATTGTCGTCGATCTTGTAATAATAGACTTTCGGCTGCTGGGCGGAAACGGTGATGCCGAGCAACAAGAGCACGGCGGCAAGCAGGGTTTTCAGGATATGTTTTTTTCTCATAACTGGTGTTCTTTGAATGGGATGCAAAAACATTTCGTGAACCTTTACAATCCGATATTCTTCCACTCCCGCCCGCACTTGCGCGTCAAAAGCGTCTCTTTCAGGAGTGCCAACTTCGCCAATATACTTATCGAGCATCTCTTTGTGTGTTTTAATCTCCATTTCTTTTGGATTTAAGCTTTTTTGCCTTCAATATGCTTTTAACTTTTAGGTTGCAAAAGTACAAAAAAATCGGAAAGTGCAAACATTTGGCAGGAAAAATTTCATCTCAATAAAAATCCTGCGCACCTTATTTATTTTTTGTACTTTTGCACCTGTCAAACGTCCGAAGCCTGGCAGCGGGTTTGTGGGCGGGCGACAGACATAAAAGGCGTTGAGTCAACGTCTTATCTGCGGCTTGTAGAATCTCGCAAATTCAACATTCTCCCGCACGGTAAGGCAATGTTCAATGCCCATTGGATTGTATATTCTCGGTATGGACATATTTAATGTGTCTGACCAAACGGATTCTCCTCAACATCCGTTTAATATACAACAGCGTGGGCTTCGGCATTGCTTATCCTCGGGAGATGGGCAATGCGAGAGCCTTTCAGGCGGGATGAGCGATGGTTCAGATTCCCGCGCTTTTTTATGTGGTTAGTTGAGTAATTGTTGTGGTCGGAGTTGGGAATCGCCGGAGTGATTAATAGGCTATAATTATGCCCAAAGGACATTCAAAACAAAGGAAATCAATAGGGGTGTTAATCTTTATTGCAATTGTGATTTTGGCAATCATTCTTCTATCCAAAAGTTGTAATAGATGCTACAACACAGTGAATGATTCTCATTTTAATTGTGATGGAACATTGATCATAGATTCTACTGATGTTTCCTTTCGACCAACTATGCCTGCTAAAATCAAATTTTTTGTTGAAGTATCTGGAAATGCTGGCTTTTTTAGAAAAAATAAACCGACTCAGTTTAAAGAAGATGTGTATCAGATCATGTCTTATTATAATTCATTGTCTGATGGTATTACTTTTTTCTCAGACAAAGGAGAAGTTGCGACAACCGTTCCCTTACAGTCTTTTAGATCCATGATGAACACTTGCAGTGTTCCTACGAGTGGGGACACTCATATTCCAAAGCTGATACATTCTATGATTAATAGTATAGACACCCATGCGGGAGAAGTGGCAGTATTAATTTCCGATATGAAGTTCGACCCAACCTATCAAAAAGACAAAGCTGTTTTAATAACCCAATATAGTACCGACATTAGCAAGATTTTTGGAGATTTTGGACAATCCGTTTGTTTAATTGGAGCAACATCTGATTATTTAGACAAGAGCGGAAATCTTGCACTCGAAGCATCACCATATTATTTTCTTGTCGTAGGAAAACCAGAACATGTTGCTGAAATTCGGAATGGGATTTCTACTCTTCTGGAAAATAATGGTCATTTTATTGACAATATTGAAACTGGCTTCACTTATGGCACACGTTCATCCTATAGTTTTGGAATCCCTGAAAACTGTTATCAGTTGGATAAAGAGCCTACATTTGTTGGCTATGAGCCTAGCATTAACGACACGTGCGTTGTCAAACTCAAAGTAAACTTAGAAAACTATCGTTGGAGGGTTGCGGATGAAAATGTGTTTAGAGAAATATTCAAGTGCAAAACATTATATGGATCAGAAATACAGGTAGGGGACGTGAATGTGGAAACAAAAAACATCGTTCATGCAGAACTGAATAGGAAAGCCGTTGCTACTGTTGACTTGAAAATATTCAACATGCCCCAAGAATCTGATGTAATCGAATGGACGATTGAGTTGCCCGATCTTGATGTTGCGATGTTTTCACCGTATTTTGGTGCCATGTCAGAAAATGATCCTTCTAAGACTTATTCTCTTGAAAATTTCCTGAAAGGGATGTTTTATGGTGGTGTCGTTAACGATTCTTTGAAACCCAATTATTTTCTTGTCTCAAAAAAATCATAAAATATGAAATTATTGTATTTGTACAAATGGATTGCTGGTTCCATGACGGATTTTATCAATCAATTCAAAGATAAAGAAACGTTATACCAACAGGCAAGGGCTTGGTGGGGACAATTGGAGCAATGGTCAATTCTCATCGTTATAGTCATATTGTTAGGTGTTCTGTTGGCTATTTGGTACTATAAGCCTTACAATGAGCAACCGGGAAGGCATTACAAGCCAAAATATTGGTTCATTTTTCTGGGAATCACATTTTTCTTAGTCCTCATTACTACATTTTTACTTGAATATATTGTAGTAGAACCACGTTTGCCTGGCGCATTAAGTGTTGAGATTCGAATAGCATTAGGTAACGCCATATATGCCACACTGCTCTATTTTATCACCTCTTTTGTGTGGTGCAACTGGCTGCCAACCAATGCATATAGATTATTGAAAATTTAGAACGATATGAAAAAAGTATTTGTTTTCTGTGTAGGCGGGACAGGAATCCGCGTAATGAAAAGCATTACTATGCTTATGGCTAGTGGCATGAGCACGAATGGATATACTGTTATCCCTGTTATTCTAGATCCACATCTAGACTTGGAAGAGAAAAAAAACCTTCATTCGTTAATCGACAACTATAAAGACATTTATAATAAAACTGTCAACAATGGGACATCAACATTAAACCCACTAGACGGCTTTTTCAATTCGAGTATTGTCACCATCAACGAACTGAACAATCAACAGAATGATACGCAACAAGCCGTAGGCATCAAGGAAAAGTTCCGTTCTTACATCAAAGAAGCAAATCTTTCAACGGATGACCTCAACAATTTCTTCGTACAAACGCTTTTTTCGTCAAAAAATCTAGATAGTCCTCTCTCGGTCGGATTCAAGGGAAATCCCAATGTGGGAACCGTAGTTCTTGGCGAAATGATAGAGGGAGCGGATTGGTTTAAAGCTTTTAAGACTCATTGCGAGAAAGATGATAGAGTATTCATCATTAGTTCGATTTTCGGTGGAACGGGTGCGTCAGGGTACCCTTTGTTGGAAAAGAAGATTAGAGGAGCTGAAAACGAACCCGCCGTGAAGAATACCATTATGGGTGCTGTAACTGTGCTACCGTATTATGGGCTAAAAGACCCAAACACGACAGGCAGTGATATAGATTCAGCAAATTTCTATACGAAAACAAAATCCGCTCTTGCTTATTATGAAAACACAGTGCAATCTGACTATCTATATTATGTCGGAGAAAAAAGTTTACGCCAAGTATATGAAAATGACGAAAAAAAGCAGGAAGACACTGCCAATTTCATAGAATTGGTGGCAGCTTCTGCCTTATTTGATTTTCTGTCACGTGAGAAACCGGAAAAAAGGCAATATATGACCCGCGCCATCGAAAATGATGCGGATTCATTGGATCTTCAATCTTTAGGCAGCGGATACAAGGATGTTGTAAAGTGTGTGGCCGACTATATGCTGTTGCGTGCATTAGTGTTAAATCTCCCGAATGAAGATTATTTCCCTCTAAGTCAGGATAGAGGTTTTAACGATGATTTTTATAAAGATGCAGCATTCCAATCATTATGTAGATTTACTGAAAAATATTATAATTGGTATTCTGAATTATCCACTAACAAACGAGCTTTTGCCCCGATTCATTATGATGACATGCATCAGATGAATGGATGGATTAAAACTATGCAGCTAGATGCGAAAGATGATTCGTATTATTTGTTGAAAATGCTGCAAGCGAGCAATCATTATGAACAAGACGACCACAGTAACTCCTTTAGGTTCTTTTTACAATTCGCATACGAGGCTATAGATTTTTTCACCAAGAAAATTAACAATTAAAAACATGGCAAGAATAGATTTAAGCATAGTAGATAGAGGTACTTCAGCAACATCATGGACCGCAGAAGATATCGCTTTGACGGCGGATCATCTTGATGAAGTTATGGAGCAGAAAACAGACAATAGCGGTGCTTTAAACTCGCTTCCAACCCCTTTTGCTCGTTTTTTTGTAGCTAAAGAAGCTTTCAGACGATGTACAGAAGAATATCTCAACCCCAAAAAAGAAGCTGGATTTGCATATCGTCAGATTGTCTCAGATATTCTTGACGTGTATGAATTACTGTTCAATTTGAAATATCACAAGAACAACTCTTGGAAAAACGGCGAAACGCTTGTGATTCGGGAATGGAACAGTGCAGAAAACTTAAATGTTATCAAATCAAAGATGCCCGTTTTATATAATTCAATTGAAAACTATTACAAAACGGACATTAAAGAGAACAACCTTTACTTTCTTGTTTTCACGGAAGAAGGGAAAGAAAAATTATTGGCATGTAGTTCTCCTATAACGGGATTTGTAACTCCACCTGACATGGACAAGTCAAAAGTTAAAGAGAACGGATGTGAAACAATTCGTTTTTCGGGGAACTTGTATTCCGATCTTCACATACGAAGAAAGTCAGGCGGCGAGTATTTTCGAGATATTTGTATGTTCGAGGAACGAAGTTCCGATTTCAAAAACTATATGTACAATGAACTTTTTAGTTCCGATGGATTAGATGTCCGATTTAAAGCCATAAAAGAATATATTCGCGGATACAGGAACGACTTAGAAATACGTAATGACTATATACAGAAGTTGACACCAGTGCTAACCGAACAGAACGACAATTTGGTGATTAATGGGCTCCCCATTATGACTTCGGATGAAATTGACGTTATGAGCTTTTTCACTGATACTATGATTCGTGTTCCATATCGCATTTCGAGAGAGAATTTTCTCGCTGTTACATATAAAAATGACAGCAAAGAGAGGGATTATGATTATCTTTTGCCGTTCAAACCCGAAGTGACAACGTTATTTCCCAACACGAATATAGATTCGGAGGTGCATATTAATCGAAACTCTGTAACCGTTTTCCTTCGATACGAAGGTAAGGTATATGAAAGGGAATATGCTGAGGAACTATTTAGAACGGGACAGGGACGCATTGTGGATCTGAAGAAAGCAAGTATCAATTTTGATATTGGTGTGTTTCCAAATATTCGTTCTCACAAAGAACAAGAAAACAATTATTTCAAATTATTGGTTGTTGCAGCCGACGAAGACCCTGAAGCACCCAATTTCAATGTTGATGACATTTCATTGTTATTTTTCAAGAAGAACGAAACAACTATGACCTCGATCAAAGAAGTTTTGCCGCAAGACAACGCCCAGTTTGGTGTTGAACCAGCGGTAATTCGTTCTATGCAGAAAACGGACACAGAAGAGAGTGGTACTAAATTCTATGAACTATTTAATACCGCTTTTGACATGTTGGAGGTAAAAGTTCGTCAAGACACGGGTCTTCTCATTCCTAAATGGCAAGTGACTCGTGACACCAATGTGACTTTTACTTATGCAATTGATCTCGGAACCTCTAACACATTCATATCTCGTTGTAAAAATGACATTTCGGGGAAACCAGATTTGAGTAAAAAACCGGAACTTTTCAAAATGGAAAGACCTATGGTGAACTTCATGCATGAAACACCAATAGACCGACAATACTCGCTCGCTCGACGTATTGAAGATTCCATTTTTGCGAAAGCGAAAAATAAAATCAAAACCGAGTTCCTTCCTGCAATTATCGATGGAACGGACTATACGTTCCCTATCCGAACTGCGTTGTGTGGTATTCGGGACAAATCCAAGAAACCGAAATTGTTTGATAATCATAACATTGCTTTTTTCTATGAGAAAATTATGGCTAATGACGATCAAGATGTGTTGACAGACATCAAGTGGGATAAAGACGAATACATGCTTCGTGTTTTTGTCCGGGAATTGTTACTGATTATCAAATGTGATATCCTACAACATGATGGCGACCTTGACCGCACTCATCTCGTCTGGTTCAGCCCATTGAGTTTCCAAGGTCAGACCAGAGATCTTTATCAAAAAATTTGGAATGAGGAATCGAAGAATATTTTGTTTGTTCCCAATAGTCAGATTTTCAGGTTCTCAGAATCGGAGGCTCCTTATTACTATTACAAGAAAATGAACTATATTGCTGATTCAGATGCAGTTGCGGTGATCGATATCGGAGGAGGGTCAACAGATTTTGTGTATTTCAAGGACAACAAGCCACAGGAGGCAAATTCTGTCCATTTCGGCTGTGATGTCCTTTGGGAAAACGGTTTTAATGCTTTTGCTAATGTCAAAGAGAACGGTATCTATTGCAGATATGCTAATAGTCTCCGTTTCTCCCGTCAAGATCTTAGTGACCTTAATGAGTGTTATAAGAATGTTGACACAATGAAGACCAAGGATATCATCAATTTCTGGCTCTCGAATGAAAAATACTGTGAAATCACCAAGTTACTTAGTAACGATTTCAAACCTTTATTTGTCTATCATTTAACTAGCATCCTTTACTATATGGCTTCGATGTATAAGGAAAACAATCTATATGCCCCACGAACTATTGTGTTTAGTGGTAATGGAAGCCGATATATTGACAATTTTATCACTTCGGAGCAGACTACACTAAAAAACATTATTGATTTAGTATTCAAGCAAGTGTTTGGAGGTGAACATGACGTTCATATCAAATTACCGCCGGAACGAAAAGAATCAACTTGTTATGGCGGCTTGTATCGTGACTCGAATGCGCCAGGTGTCAAGGAAGTGATTTATCAAGGAGACAAGAGTGCTTCTTATGAAAAAGTCGGAGATATCAATAGTGGTTTCAATAATTTGAAGTCATCTTTGCTTAAAAAATATGAAGAGTTGTCAGTCATTTACAAGGAGGTCATCAATATGCTCAAACGAGATAGTGTGATTGATAGCACCGACAACACATCAAAATATATTGAAGCATCTGAAGCAGATATGGGAATACCTCTTACCACGTATTACAAAACTCAAGTGAAAGAAAAGTATGATGGTGAAGTCATTTATAAAGATTCGGTCTTTTTCTTGCCTATAATAAGCACAATTTTTGAAATGACAAAGTTGTAATATGGGAACACTGGTAACGACTATTATTGTTGCAGCATGTACAGCATTGGCCTTTGTCTCTGCTCAAGTTTGGTATTTCTCTGAAACCATGAGATATCGGAATAGATTCCATGATTTTTTCAAGAAAAATTTGCCATACTCTACAGCTGTAATTGATATTAACAACGAAAATTTCACCCAACTTGTTCAAGTTGGAAAGCCCGGCTCTGATTTAAACAATCTTATTGCTGAAATCAACCATTATGTGGTCAAAACTAAAGGTACTACAGATTTTTCTGTGATTCAAAACAAAGTGGAACGCAAGCTTAATATGCGTTATGACCAGTCTACCGCAAAACTCTCGTTCCCGACGTATATAGGTCTGATGGGTACATTTGTAGGAGTATTTCTTGGCATTTTAATGTTTGTTTTGTGTTTTGATGGTTCAGAAGGTGTGACCGATGATTCGATTAGAAACTTACTTATAGGTGTCTTAGTTTCTATGTCCACCAGTTTTATAGGGCTTCTCCTTACCACTATTAATAATGCTCGATCCGCTGAATCTAGAAAAAAAATCGAAGAGGATAAGAACGAATTTTATGATTTCGTTCAAACAGAACTTATGCCCTCGTTGGATGAAAGCATGACAGTGGCAATCAATCGCTTACATGAAACTGTTGATAAATTTGGTCCCGTCTTTGATGGGGTAATAAACCGATTTCAAAACACTTTCGACAAATGTACAGCTGCTTTTGGTCGCAATTTTGAACAAAATGTTATAGCTGTTAGTGGAGCAGTTTCTACCATGGGCAAGAACATGGACAAAATAAATGAAAATATCCAATATCAAAAAGAACTTCTTTCGGTATTTCGTAGCAAAGATTTGATAGTCGGAATGGACAAGTATATTGAAGCGGCCAACCACTTTGTGAGCATCACAAAGTCTCTCAACAAATTTGAGGAAGCACGACAGATGATGTTGGCAGCAACACAGGAAGCTATTAACATTCAAAATGCCTATTCTGAATCATTACGAGTTCCAAGAGAAGTGGCAGTGCGAGTTAATAGCATCCTTGACCGCATCAAGGATTTTGAGAACAATCTTAATGAACTGGGACCTGCACTTGCCCAAAGAAAGATGATTGGTATCGAAATGCTAGATTTAATCAAAGAACAAGTTCAAGCGATACGTAAAAAACAAAAAATAGCTGACAATTACATCGAAACTGCAGATGGAAAATTGGAAGATTTGTTCAAAGTACAATCCAAAACAATAGACCAGATGAATTATCGGTACAAAGAAGCTATTGAGCGACATATTGATGGATTTGAACGGATGTTACAGGCTCACACTAAGGAAATTGAATTGAGACATGAGGATTTCAAAAAATCGCTGGAAGAAAATATCTCGCTAGATGTATACAGAGCACAGTTATCGCCGCTAAAGAGACTTGACAGTATTGAGCAACAGTTGGTTGCCTTATCTCGTTCCAAGGTCAGAACAGATGAGATAGAAAACATTCTTTATCAGATAACCAATGAAATCCACGAGTTGAAAGATCAAAAGGGAAAGAAAAAGCGTGGCCGTGGCCTCTTTGGTTTAGGAAAACGCAAATGATGTTATGGAAGGAAAAAACAACGAATCTTTCTGGCCAAGTTATGTGGACATTATGACAACACTGTTCGCCATTACATTGGTGTTGTTCGCAGTGTCTTTTAGCCGTTTTAAGATAAAGGAAAAGCAATTGGAAAGCTTGGTAGATGAATACGAGAATATTATCACGGTATATTCAACGGTTGGTGATATCGATTCTACCAAATATTTTGGTTACAATGAACAGTATCTGAAGCATTTGTTCACTGTTGATGTGGAATACCAACAGAAGGAGTACCGGATAGATAAGTTGAAACTCGACATTGAAAACAAAGCGCTGGCGGAACGTAAAAGAGACAGCATACTCCAAGCAGGGCAAATTGTAAAAAATACCATAATGAGACTGGAAAGTTCTGATTCATCCAAAGGCAACATTAAGTTTTTGGTTGTGATTGAGGGACAAGCCTCAAAAGTCCGTTATGACAATGACGATTACCACAATAACTATACTCTTTCGTACCTTCGAGCGCAATTTCTTAATAAGTTTTGGAAAGAAAACGGTATTGATTTGGCCTCCATTCCCAAATGTGAACTTATTATCTCAGGCAGTGGAGAAGAGGGTGTCCCTCGAATCATTCCTGCAATTGTGAAACCATCCACGCCAGAAGAAGAAAAAGTATGGATTGATGAAGAAAGTAAGAACCAACGGTTCCTGATACACATTGTGCCTGTTATCGGAAACATTGATGTCACAAAAGAAAAGATTGAGAAATATAAGAGAACTTCAAAACGATGAATCAACAAACTACTATGGATCAAGAATATGAGCAACTGTATGGGAAAGCAAAACAGGTGCAGTTGTTGGATTATAGTATTGAAGAATATGATATTTTCAAGGAAAACGTCTTACAGTTGCCGATTTTACCAAGACGCTTACAATTAAAGCTGAGATTTGGTAATATTTTCGACGATGTGAATATTATTTCCACAGAAAAGAAACTGGCTCTTCATCGTTTGTTCCGAACACTTTACGATATTAAACAACCGTGGAGAATTCCTAAAAAAACAATATCTCGTTCTTCCAAACCAAACAACAAGACGAAACCGTTGTTAAACACAGAAGAACAGTCTAAGAACAAAAGGCGAATTGTAGCAAAAAAAAATACATCTATCCCTATTTTCTTTATTAAAATCGAGGGAAAATGCAGTGCTTCTGGTTTTTATAACTCAAAAGACAATCATTTTTACATTAAACAATACAGTTTAGTCTCCAGTACATTTGATACTTTTTTAGGTGATTCGCCCATCCAACCTGTATGGAAAAAATTCATTGACAACGATTGCGCACAGTATGGTGCTTATTGTATTGTAGAACACGACGTGAAATTGCCAAAAGCATCGTTGGCTGCTACTTTTGTGTTGGGACACGCTGCAAATAATACATTTTGGAGAGATGAAAAAGGACTTTCATTAAAGGAGCACTATCCAGAAAGATTTGCATATACCTATATGTAAATATGTTCGTATTAGGCATAAGAATTGTTGTTGATGAAAAAAATAATAATTGGCTTCCCAATATTGATATTGATTATTGCCCTTGTTATTCGAGCAATCTCAGCTGACAATTATTCCGTAGCTGACAATCTCTCCTTTTCAGATACGAATAAAAAAAACAATGATACAATTCTCATCTTTCACTATACTGGCTACACCGTCTCTTACAACCCCGAAACCCGCCAACCCGATTGGGTCTCCTATACCTTGACGGCAGAGCAGGTTGAGCAGACAAAACATACACCCAAGATTTCACGGTATTTCATGCCAGACCCGAACCTGAATCTTCCCCAAGCCTCTAACGAAGATTACAGTGCCTCGGGTTGGGTGAGAGGACACATGGCAAGACGGCAAGACATGAAATGGTCGGAACAGGCAGTGAAAGAGAGCGATTATTTCACCAACATTTGTCCTCAAAACAAGGAGATGAATAACGGCATTTGGCATCAGATTGAGAATTTGGCTCGACAACTGGCCGTTAGATACGATTCAGTGCAGATTGTGTATGGTCCACTATTCGTCTCTACAACACCTGAAACTATAGGACCGAACCAAGTCAAAATTCCCGACAGTTTCTTCAAGGCTTTTCTCATCAAACACCAAGATGCATATCATACGATAGCCTTTATCTGTCCTAACAATCCTGATTCCGTGACCATCGTTGGATCAGCCCAATCAGTGAATACTGTCGAATCTTTTACAGGTTATGACTTCTTTGGCTTCTTGGATGATGGCGTGGAAGAAGATATTGAAGAAGAGGTTGAAGTCGGGCTTTGGGTGCGTTGATCACATTCTCTTCCGTGTTCGTTGGCAGGATAGAGTGAACGTGGTGAGACTGGTTACCTTCTGTGCGAAACCCGCATAATATTTGCAGTTGACTATTGACTATCGTCTCTGCCGGAAAGCAGAAAGCGAAGAATCCTATACTTTGCTTTCTTACAATTATATTTGTAAAACAAAAAATCATTGTCATTTAAAAATAAATTGTATCTTTGCAGCTTTGAAATTCATAGTATTCATTAAATCTTTTAAATCATGAAATTTGATAAAATATTAAGCAACAACAAATTATGGGCAGTACGATATGAGGATGAGACAGCAGCAGAAAACAGTTGATTATTTGTCAAGAAATCAAGGCGAGACGCCATCTCTATGGAGAGAAGAGGCCGAATGGAGACGTGACAATGCGGCATGGTTGCGGTATTCCCAACACATAGCCGTACTGTTGTTGTCTTACATGAAAAAGGAGAACCTCACCCAACAAGGTATGGCGGACCGACTGCATTGTACGCAACAGTATGTCTCTAAAATCTTAAAGAGGAAGGAAAACCTGACGCTTGAGATGATTGCTAATATTGAGCAGGCACTGAATATTCAGTTGATAAACTTGTAATTTGTCAACACCGTCTACCATTAAAAACTCGCAAAAACATTTGCAGTACATTGACAATTCGAGCATGAAGTTCCGCAGCACACTCCGTTCGCAACATAATGATGGTTTTCCCTTTTTTACCCCGAATGCGGCACACCATTCCCGCAGGCGACGACAGGTGCCAGCGGAACCTCCTCCCCAACACTGACCTTGGCCTTTGGCGGTTGTAGAGACGCGCTGCAGCACGTCTCTACAGCATGCCGATCAACCGACCAAACAACCCAAAAAAATTGTATCTTTGCCGCCTAATTTTTTCGAGATGAAAAAGGAACATGTTGAACAGATTTTCGAGGAATTCAAGAACGCCAAGATACTGGTTATCGGCGATGTAATGATAGACTGCTACCTCACCGGCAAGGTGACGCGCATCAGCCCGGAGGCGCCGGTGCCGATCGTGAACGTGCAGAGCCGCACCTACCGCCTCGGCGGCGCGGCCAACGTTGCCCTCAACCTCAAGAGCCTCGGCGCAGACCCCATCCTCTGCTCCGTCATCGGCAGCGACTCCAAGGCCAAGGTCTTCTACAACCTCATGGAGGACTGCGACCTCACCTCCGACGCCATCGTCCCGATGTACGGCCGTAGAACCACCATCAAGTACCGCATCATCGGCAACAACTGCCACATCGTGCGTGTCGATGACGAGAAGGTGCAGTCGCTCAAGGAGCGCGAGAAACGTCAGTTCCTCACCACCGTGGAGCAGATCATCGACCATAACAACATCGACGCCGTGATCTTCGAGGATTACGACAAGGGCCTGTTCTCCAAGGACTTGATTTCCGAAATCATCAATTTCGCCCACAAGAAGAACATCTATGTGGCGGTTGACCCGAAGGAGAAGAACTTCAACAACTACACCAACGTCAACCTCTTCAAGCCCAACATGAAGGAGATGTCGAAAGGCATGCATGTGGAGGACAACGCGGAGCTGAGCTTGGAGGAGATCCATGAACTGGCCAAGGGATTCGCCGAGCGGCAGAACATCGACAAGGTGATGGTGACCATGTCGGCGAAGGGTATCGCCTTCTACGACCGCCAGAACGACACCTTCCACCATCAGCCGGCCTTCCATCGCCGCGTGAGCGACGTCTCCGGCGCAGGAGACACGGTGATTTCCGTCGCCACGCTCTTCCTGCTGAAGAACCACACCGTGGAAGAGACCTGCCTGGCTTCCAACCTGGCGGGCGGCATTGTCTGCGAATATGTCGGCGTGGTGCCCATCAACATCGCCCAACTTAAAGACGAAATGGCGAAAAACGCCCCGAACCGGTAATTTTTGCGTCTTACATATACTAAAAAGCGCATAATGCCGTTAGGGCGACTTTAATCTGTATTATGAAACTGAAACGAATAGTCACGATCGCTCTCCTGCTCGCCGGTGTCTCCGTACATGCTTACGCCCAGTTTGGCGTGCCCAACCTGCTCAAATACGACAAGCGCAGGTTCCATTTCGGGTTCACGCTGGGTTACAACCACTTCGACTACCGCATCACCGCCAAACCCGACCTGGCGGAGTATGACTCGTTGATGCTCACCCACACCCGCGCGATGAGCGGCTTCAGCCTCGGTATCGTCACCAACCTGAGCCTCGGCAAGTACTTCGACCTGCGTTTCATCCCCGGCCTCTCGTTCGGCGACCGCTACATCGACTACACCATCCGCTACGCCGACGGCACCGAGCTGGTGACCCCCAAAAACGTCGAGTCTGTCTATTTGGACATCCCCATCCTCTTCAAATACAAGTCGTCGCGTATGCTCAACAACATTCGAGCCTACGTCGTCGCCGGCGGACAGTACACTTTCGACATGATTTCCGCCAAGAAGAAGAAAGCCCCAGACAACGGCGAGGTGGTCCTCAAACTCAACCCCCACGACGTGCAGGCGCAAGTGGGCGTCGGTCTGGACTTCTACTGCACCTACTTCAAGTTCACCACCGAGTTCAAGATGTCCTTCGGATTCCTCAACATGCTCGTCCCCGAACAGAACATGTACGCCACCAGCGTCACCGGCCTACACGCGAAGAACATGCAGATTTCGTTTATCTTTGAGTAGGTGTTAGGCATTAGGCAAAAGGCATTAGGCAAAAGGCAAGAGGCAAGAGGGAACAGTATACGTTATAAAGAAAAAGTAATTCATAAAGCAGCCTCGAAGAGGCAAAACGCACGAAGTGCAATTACCCCCACACAAGCGACGAAGAAGCGTAGGGTGGGGAATACAAAAAATAAGAACAATATGGCAAACAACGAAGACCTTTTCAAAAAAATCATCGCACATGCGAAAGAATACGGTTTCATCTTCCCGTCGAGTGAGATTTACGACGGACTCAGCGCGGTGTATGATTACGGCCAGAACGGCGTGGAGCTGAAGAACAACATCAAGCAGTATTGGTGGAAAGCCATGGTGCAGTACCACGACAACATCGTGGGCCTCGACAGCGCCATCTTCATGCACCCCACCATCTGGAAGGCTTCCGGACATGTGGACGCGTTCAACGACCCGCTCATCGACAACAAGGATTCCAAGAAGCGTTATCGCGCCGATGTCCTCATCGAAGAGCATATCCAAAAGATTGAGGATAAGATAGATAAGGAGATTGAGAAAGCGAAGAAACGTTTCAACAACTTCGACGAGGTGCTCTACCGCCAGACCAACACCCGCGTGGTGCAGTATCAGGCGCAGGTCAACGACATCCGCGATCGTTTCGCCGAGCTGATGAACGCCAACGACCTGGTCGGGTTGAAGGCCTTGATCGAGGAACTGGGCATCGTCTGTCCGATTTCCGGCTCGCGCAACTGGACGGATGTCAGACAGTTCAACCTGATGTTCGCCACCAAGCTGGGTTCTGTGGCCGATGGCGCCGACACCATTTACCTCCGTCCCGAGACGGCGCAGGGCATCTTCGTCAACTACCTCAATGTGCAGAAGACCGGCCGGATGAAGCTGCCGTTCGGTATCGCGCAGATTGGCAAGGCCTTTCGTAACGAGATTGTGGCCCGCCAGTTCATTTTCCGTATGCGCGAGTTCGAGCAGATGGAGATGCAGTTCTTTGTGAAGCCCGGTGAGGAGCTGAAATGGTTCGATTATTGGAGACAAACCCGCCTGCAGTGGCACACCGACCTCGGCATCGCGCCCGAGAACTACCGTTTCCACGACCATGAGAAGCTGGCCCACTACGCCAACGCTGCCACCGACATCGAATTCAAGTTCCCATTTGGCTTCAAGGAGCTGGAGGGCATCCATTCCCGCACCAACTTCGACTTGTCGCAGCACGAGCAGTACTCCGGCAAGAAGCTGCGTTATTTCGATCCAGAGACGAACGAGAGCTACGTACCATACGTCATTGAGACGTCTATTGGAGTGGACCGCATGTTCCTTGCCGTCTTCAGCCACGCATACCAGGAAGAGACCTTGGAGGACGGTTCTGTGCGTACAGTCCTGCGCCTGCCTGCGAAACTCGCCCCCTACAAGGTAGCTGTGTTGCCGTTAGTCAAGAAGGACGGGCTGCCGGAAATCGGCCTGGAGGTCTTCGACACGCTGAAGAAGGATTTCATGGTGCAGTACGAGGACAAAGACGCCATTGGCCGCCGCTACCGTCGTCAGGACGCCATCGGCACGCCGTTCTGCGTCACCATCGACAACCAGACCAAGGAGGATGGCACCGTGACCGTGCGCGAGCGCGACACCATGGCGCAATACCGCCTGCCCATCGCCGATTTGACGGTGGAATTGATGAAGAAATTACGTTAATCCCTGCGTGGACACATCGTTGCAGGGTTGCCGCATTGCGACAACCCTGCATTTGTTTTAAATGGGCAAAATCACCGTTTCTATTTTCCCGCAAAATTTGTATCTTTGCCGTTTCAAAATTAGAATGGAAAATCTGTAACAAGATGAAAAGATATACTTTATTGATTGTTATATTGTTGGCGGTGGCGGTCTCTTACGCACAGGGGCTCAAGGCTTTCATCAGCCACAAAGCCTACTGTAGCAGCAATTTGCAGCCTTACATAGAGTTCACCTTCATCGTGGGCGGCAACACCGCGCGCTACGTGCCCGGCGAACAGGGCAAGTACAAGGCCTCCGTGGAAATCCAGGTTGACATGATGCAGGCCGACACGCTGGTGAAACAGCTGCACTACATCCTCGCCAGCGACCTCTTCGACGATTCCGTGCGTGCAGGAAAGCCGGATTTTGCTGACATACAGAATATTCCGTTGCCTAACGGAGACTACTACCTCTACTTCTACATGAAGGATATGAACGCCCTGCCTGACAGTGCCGGCAACGTCGAGAAGCTCTCCTATATCGACCATGTCATGCTCAACATCCCGACCGACCGCATCTCGACCTCCAAAATATCCCTTTATGGTTCTATGACGAAGTCCAAAAACGGCGGTTTGTTCACGAAATATGGCTACGACCTGCCGCCGCTCTATTCGAATTTTGTGCCCGAATCACAGTACACGCTTCCCTTCGCGCTCGAAGTCTACAACACGCCTAAAATCCTCGGTAACAATCCGTTCAAGGCAAAATGCTATATCGAACAAGCTGAATCGCATCTCGTGGCCACTCCCGCCAACATCCTCACCATGGACCTGACGCCCAAGGATGTGGTGCTCGTCCTCAACGAGTTCAACGTCTTCAACCTGCCTTCCGGCAACTACTTCGCCGTGGTGGAGCTGCTGGACAACCGCGACAGTCTGCTTCTTCTGGACAAGGTTTTCTTCCAGAAGAGCAATCCTTCGGTGCAAATCAACCTTGACGACTACAATCAGACGAACATTGCGGGCACGTTTGTGGAATCCGACACCAACCGTAAGGAGCTGATAGACCACGTACGCTGCCTCTATCCAATCAGCAGCCATACCGAGCGTCAGTTCTACGAAGAACGGATGAAGACCGTCCCCACCGATCAGTTACAGCGCTTTTTCTACAACTTCTGGCTGCGTCGCAACCCGACCAATCCGGAAGAGGCTTGGCTTAACTACAAGAAAGCGGTGGACGAGGTCGAACGGATGTTCGGCAGCAAGCAGGTCAGAGGTTACCTCACCGACCGCGGCCGTGTCTACCTCCAATATGGCCGTCCGGACGAGGTGAAGGAGGTGCCTTCCGACCCGGTGACGCTTCCTTACGAAATCTGGCAATACTATTACCTTGATGGTCAGACAGATGTGAAGTTCGTCTTCTACGATCCCGTGCTCACTGGCAACGATTACGATCTGTTGCATTCGACGCTTTATGGCGAGCTGCATGACCCCAACTGGAAGATGAAGTTGGTGCGTAACAAGGAGACCCAGTGGGATTTGGAGAACACAACACCCACCGATTATTGGGGCAACCGCATGAACGACTATTGGAAGTATCACTGATTCAACCTGTTGCTGATGAAACGTCTCTTCGACATAGTATTCTCCCTCCTTGTGTTGACCGTCGGGTTGCCGTTCGGGCTGGTCATCGCGTTGCTGATTGTGCTGGACTCGAGAGGCTCCGTGATTTACCGTCAGGGCAGGGTGGGGCGGAACAATGTCGATTTCCGGCTCTACAAGTTCCGGACGATGTGCGTGGAGGCCGACCGCGGCAGTCTCATCACCGTTGGTGCCGACGACGCGCGCATCACGCGTGTGGGCGGGTTCTTGCGCAAGTTCAAGATTGACGAGTTCCCGCAGTTTCTCAACATCCTGAAAGGGGAGATGAGCATCGTGGGACCGCGTCCGGAAGTGCGCAAGTACGTCGACATGTACACCCCCGAGCAGATGCGCGTCCTGAGCGTGCGCCCTGGCCTCACCGACTACGCCTCCATCCGGTATGTCAACGAGAACGAACTTCTTGCAGCGTCAGCAGATCCGGAACAAACTTACATCCAAGAGATTATGCAAGATAAATTAAACCTAAACTTGAAATACATTGACGAGCAGTCAATCTGGGTGGACATGAAGATTATTTTCAAGACATTGAAGGCGATAGTAATTAAGAATTAAGGATGTTGTGGTAGAAACGCAACCACGCCCCTTTAACCGAATAACCCCATAACCATTAACCATTACCCTTTAACCCTTAACCATCAAAAAAATGTACACACAAGAACAAGGATTATACGTGGCGCACTGCGAAGAAGGCGCACTCAGCATTCAAAGTAAAATGGCCAACCGGCACGGCTTGATTGCCGGCGCCACAGGCACAGGTAAAACCGTCAGCTTGCAGGTTCTGGCGGAAACGTTCAGCCAAATCGGCGTGCCCTGCTTCATGGCCGACATGAAAGGCGACCTCTCCGGCATCAGCCAAAAGGGACAGATGAGCAGCTTCATCGAGAAGCGGCTGCCCGAGTTCGGTCTGGAGAATCCCGAATTCCAGGCCTGTCCGGTGCGTTTCTACGACGTTTTCGGCGAGGAAGGACATCCGATTCGTGCCACGGTCTCCCAGATGGGACCGCAACTGCTTTCCCGTCTGCTCGGCCTCAACGAGACGCAGGACGGCGTGCTCAACATCGTCTTCCGCATCGCCGACGAGCGCGGGATGATGATTATCGACCTCAAGGACTTGCGGGCGATGCTTGAATACGTCTCCAAACACGCCAAGGAATACACGATGAAGTACGGAAACGTCTCCACTGCTTCTATCGGGGCTATCCAACGGGCGTTACTGCAGTTGGAAGCGCAAGGTGCCGACAAGTTCCTTGGCGAGCCGAGTTTCGACATCTACGACCTGATTCAGACTGAAAACGGCAAGGGCGTGATGAGCGTCTTGGCCGCCGACAAGCTGATGATGCAGCCGAAGCTCTACAGCACCTTCCTGTTGTGGCTGCTTTCCGAACTCTATTCCACTCTGCCCGAAGTCGGCGATTTGGATAAACCGAAGTTGGTCTTCTTCTTCGACGAGGCGCACACGCTCTTCGAGGACACCTCTAAAGCGCTGATAGACAAGATTGAACAGGTGATTCGTCTGATTCGAAGCAAAGGCGTGGGCATCTATTTTATCACCCAATATCCGACTGACATCCCCGACAATATCCTCGGGCAGCTCGGCAACCGTATCCAGCATGCCTTGCGTGCTTACACACCGAAAGACCAGAAGGCTGTGCGCGCTGCCGCCGACACCTTCCGCACCAATCCGGCGTTCAAAACAGACGAAGCCATCATGAACTTGGAGACCGGCGAGGCATTGGTCAGCTTCTTGGACGAAAAGGGCGCCCCTGGCGTGGTGCAACGTGCCAAGGTGCTCTTCCCGCTGTCGCAAATCGGCGCCATTACCGAAGGCCAGCGGATGGACATCATCAAGCAGAGCCGCGTCTATGGCAAATACGACACACCAGTGGACAACGAGAGTGCTTTTGAGATGTTAATCAAGGAGGCTGAAGAGGCTTTGGCTTTGGAAGAAGAGGAGAAAGCGGCAATTGAGGAGGCGAAGCAGGAGAAAAAAGACGATAAGAAATCTTCCAAGAAGCAGGGCGTCCTCGGCAAGGTCATCAAAGCGGTGATCACGGCTATCACCGCCACCATCGCTTCTGCCGTGGGTACCGCTGTCAGCGACAAGGTGACCGGCAAGAAAACGAAGTCCAAAACCTCCACCAAGGAAAAGGTCATCAAGAACACCACCTCCGCCGCCACAAGAACGATCACGAGAGAGATTTCACGTGACATTCTCGGTAATATCTTAAAATAGATAGGATAATATATTCCTTGAAGCAGCCTCGAAGAGGCAACATGCACGAAGTGCAAATAACCCCACACAAGGCTTAAGCCGCAGTGTGGGGTCTGTTAAATAACAAATAACCATTCAAAAAAATGCGTAAAGTATTAGTCATCTACACAGGCGGGACCATCGGCATGATGATGGACCCGGAAGACAAGGCCCTGAAACCCTTTGAATTCAAGAATATCCGGCAGCAGCTTCCCATGCTGGACCTTTTGGAGTGCGACATCACCTTCCAAAGTCTGCTGCCTCTCATCGACTCTTCGGACACCAACCCGCAGTTTTGGCTCCGGTTGGTGGAGATGATCGAGACTGAGTATCCGAACTATGACGGCTTTGTGGTGCTGCATGGCACTGACACGATGGCCTATACCACCTCGGCGCTCAGTTTCCTGCTGGAGAACCTTGACAAGCCCGTCATCGTCACCGGCTCTCAACTGCCCTTGGGTGTGTTGCGCACCGACGGCCGTCGTAACATTCTCAACGCCATCGGTTTTGCCGCCGACAGCAAAGACGGGAAGCCTATATTGAACGAGGTGTGTCTCTTCTTCCAGACCGCACTGTTCCGCGGCAACCGAATCTACAAGGACGATGCCGCCAGCTTCAATGCTTTCCACTCGCCCAACTACCCGCATCTGGCCAATGTGGGCACTGAGATATCCTACAACGAGCACTGTCTGCTCCCCAAGAGCGTCCCCGGTACTTTCATTGCCCATCATAAGATGGACACCAACGTGGGACTCATCAAGCTCTTCCCGGGCATCAACCTCGCCACCATGGAGGCTATGTTGCACACGGAAGGGTTACACGCCGTTGTGCTGGAGACCTTCGGCGTGGGCAATGCCCCGACCTCTCCCGACTTCCTGAAGATTCTTCAGGATGCCATTGACCGAGATATCCTCCTCGTCAACATCTCCCAATGCAAGGGCGGTGGCGGCGTGGAGATGCAACGCTACGCCACGGGCAAGCACCTTGCCGACATCGGTGTCACCTCCGGCAGCGACATGACTACCGAGGCGGCCCTCACCAAGTTGATGTACCTCTTCGGCGAGGGTTATCCTTTGAATACCATACGGAAATTGATGAAAATGTCCCTGCGCGGGGAGTTAACTGAGAACTACTAATGGAAGTTGAAATCTGTTGCGGCTCCATTCAATCTGCCGCGAATGCGAAAGCCGGCGGGGCCGTGCGTGTGGAACTCTGCCAGGGACTGGTGGAAGGCGGTACCACGCCGTCGCCCGCCACTATTGACTATGCCGTGAAGGAACTCGGGCTGCAAGTCTTCGTGCTCGTGCGCCCGCGCGGTGGCGACTTCTGCTATAACGAGTTGGAAATAAAAACGATGGAGGAAGACGTGAAGTTTTGCAAGCAGGCTGGGGCGACCGGCATCGTGGTCGGTTTCCTGCATCCTGACGGCACTATCGACACGGAGCTGACCAGAAAATTCGTGGAACTTTCGGCCCCGCTGCCCGTCACCTTCCACCGCGCTTTCGATGAGTGTGCCGAGCCCTTGAAGGCGTTGGAACAGATCATCGACTGCGGTTGTGCACGTATATTGACCTCCGGATGCAAACCCACGGCCATAGAAGGTGCGGATATGCTGCAACAGCTTGTGAAACAGGCGGATGGTCGCATCACTATCCTTGCCGGCAGCGGTATCACCCCCGAAAATGCTGCGGCTTTAAAGCAGAAAACTGGCGTTCCAGAGATTCACGGCTCCTGCAAGATGACGCGTCCTGACGGCGCCTGGGAAACGGATAGGGGAGCGGTGCAGAAGTTGCTAGAGGCGTTGAACGTTCAAATATTGTAGGGCTGCCGCGTTGCGTTGTAGGGCTGCCGCATTGCGTTGTAGGGCTGCCGCATTGCGACAGCCCTACAGTGTTATGGATTGTTGATAAAACGTCGGCCGTTGTGGATAACTCATCCGCGACCGCTGTCTTATTTTTTGTTATTTTTGCACCGTTGTTCAGCCGAAAGGCGGGCAACGGTTTTTTTATTGAAAAGAAAGCGAGTTTTCGCTTATCCGTCTGAGTGAACATGGACAATTCACAAACGATTGTACGGATATTCGGAAATCAAGCTTGCCTATTGAGTGTTAATTGCCAAATAGGTGGGGCTTGGTCTTCTGTATCTTACAATCGGGGAGTCCATGCCCCACTCAGAGGATGCATGAAGATTTAAGCTCCACTTTCTTTTTGCATGGTTCAAAAAAGATGGAATTATTGACAATTAAACAATAGGAAAATGAAAAAAGTCACAACTCTTTTAGCAATCATGGTGCTGGCCATTTGTAGTTTGATGGCACAGGCACCCGACAAATTCAGCTACCAAGCGGTCGTGCGCAATGCGAGCAACGCGCTGGTGGTCAACGCGCCCGTGGGTGTGCGCGTGAGTGTGCTGCAGGGCGGCGTGAACGGTACGTTGGCCTATATGGAAACGCACACAGCTGTCACCAATGCCAACGGACTGATGACGTTGCAGATAGGCGGCGGCAATGTTCAGCAAGGCGTTTTCTCCGATATCGACTGGGCGAGCGGTCCCTATTTCCTGAAGACCGAGACCGACCCGGACGGCGGAAGCAACTACAGCATCACCAGCACGCAACAGCTGCTTAGCGTGCCGTATGCGCTCTACGCGAAAGATGCGGGCAATGGCTTTAGCGGCGACTACAACGACCTGACAAACACGCCGGAGATCCCGACAGTGCCGACGAATGTCAGCGCGTTCACCAACGATGCGGGTTACCTCACGGGCTACACGGAGACGGATCCGCAATACAATGCCTGGAACAAGGACTACAACGACTTGATCAACAAGCCGTCTATTCCGATTGTGCCTGCGAACGTCAGTGCATTCACCAATGATGCGGGTTATCTCACCAACTACACGGAGACTGACCCGCAGTTCAACGCTTGGGACAAGGACTACAACGATCTGATTAACAAGCCGGTGATTCCCACTATGCCTACCAACGTTAGTGCATTCACAAACGATGCCAATTATGTAACAACCAGTCAGTTGAATGCGGCCAACTATATCACTGCCGCACAAATTCCCGCACAGGTGAACGCCGACTGGAACGCCACAACGGGTGCGGCAATGATTCTGAACAAGCCAACGCTCTTCAGCGGGAATTACAACGATCTGACCAATAAACCGACTCTTTTCAGTGGAAATTACAATGATTTGACCAACAAGCCCACGATTCCGACCGTCCCCTCAAATGTCAGTGCCTTTAACAACGATGCCGGCTACATCACCGTCGCGCAAGTGCCCGCGCAGGTGAACGCCGATTGGAACGCCACCACGGGTGCGGCAAAAATCTTGAACAAGCCGACACTTTTCAGTGGGAATTACAATGATCTGACCAATAAACCGACTCTTTTCAGTGGAAACTATAACGATTTGAGCAACAAACCGAATTTGGCCACTGTGGCCACCACAGGCAATTACAATGACTTGAACAATAAGCCAGTGATTCCGACAATTCCCCAAAATGTTTCCTATTTCACGAATGACGCGGGCTACCTCACATCTGCGGATGTGCAGCAGGCTGCGGGTATCCCCACTGTGGTGTCGGCGTTCCAGAACGATGCAGAGTACATCACTGCAGCGCAAGTTCCCGCGCAGGTGAATGCTGACTGGAACGCCACGACAGGTGTGGCCAAGATTCTGAACAAACCAACGTTATTTAGTGGCAATTACAACGACCTGACTAACAAGCCGACGCTCTTTGACGGCAACTACAACTCGTTGAGCAATAAACCCAATTTGGCCATAGTGGCCACGACAGGTAATTACAATGACCTGATTGGTAAACCCACATTGTTTGATGGCAATTACAACTCGTTGAGCAACAGACCCGTTTTGGCGACGGTGGCCACAACCGGGAATTACAATGATTTGACCAACAAGCCGACTTTGTTCAGCGGTAATTACAATGACTTGACCAACAAGCCGAATATCCCGGCCGTGCCCTCAAATGTTAGTGTCTTTAACAACGATGCCCATTATATTACGGAAGCTCAGTTGGATGCTTTATTGGCTGCTATGAACAACACCATTGATAGTTTGCGGAACAGGATTGAGGAGTTGGAGAGCGGTTCTGTCCCGGTGAATCCAGACACGACTAACCCTGTGAATCCCAACCCGACCCCATCGGGAACGGCCGTCACGGCAGACGGTTTGCCCTGCCCGGGAACACCGAAGGTGAACGACCTGCAAGGCAACGAGTACCACACGGTGGTAATAGGACAGCAGTGCTGGATGAAGGAGAACTTGCGCTCGACCCAATATGGTAACGGTTCATTCATAGACGGGCCGCAGCAGACCACCACCACGAGTTCCAACAATCGGTATTATTATTACCCTGGAAATAATGCATCCAATGTGGACGACTATGGTCTCCTGTACAATTGGCCTGCGGTTATGGGCGGGGATGTCCCGAATCCGAACCTGAATTGGGTGAGAGGAATCTGTCCCGAAGGATGGCATGTACCCAACAACGGAGAGTGGACACAATTTACCAATTATGTGAAAAGCAAAGCCGATAATATTTGTAACGAGAACACAACGCAGTCCATCGCCAAGGCACTCGCCGCAACTACGAATTGGACATCCAATTCCATCCATTGTGCGGTGGGAGACTATCCCCCGAACAATAACAACACGGGGTTTTCGGTTTTGCCTGCCGGCGACCTTGGCGGCAATATGGGGACAAAAGCATATATTTGGACTTGCACGGAAGCGAGCAGTTCATCAGCCATGGCCGCACAATTGACAAACACAACATCAACGGTGACAATGTCGTCTGCCGACAAAAGCAGCGGCTATTCCGTGCGCTGCGTACGCGACTCGGCAGTTGCCGTGAGCGGTACTCAGATGGCTGTTACTACGCCGGTTGGCAATATAACTACCAACAGTGCTTCCTGCGGCGGTACGGTGAACTCCGCCAATGGTTCTTCAGTTATAGAAAAAGGCGTATGCTGGAGCCAGATGCCGAACCCCACAGTCGCGGGCGATCACGTTTCCAATGGCGGAGGAACGGGCTCGTTTTCGGTTTCCATGACCGGACTTCAGCCTAACACCACATACTATGTACGTGCATACGCCAAGATGAGTGTAGCAGGGAATGCGGGCACCGCTACAGCCACCACCTACGGCAACACACAGACATTCACCACGCAACCTGATACTTCTGCATGCGGCACTGCTGTCATTTATGATATTGACAACCATGCATATAATACTGTGAAGATTGGCACACAGTGCTGGATGAAAGAGAATTTGAGAACCACACACTATGCGGACGGTACATCGGTGGGGGCTTTTACAACACTAGGCAGCATTGATTACGGTTTTCTGTACACAAGCAATAATGTGATGCATGGGGCATCCAGTTCCAATGCCATACCTTCTGGTATGAGAGGCATTTGTCCTATAGGTTGGCATGTGCCAAGTGCTGCGGAATGGTCAGATTTAATAAATTATGTGGGCAGTCAGCCGAATGGGATCTGTGATGGCAGTTCGGCCAATGTTGCCCGTGCTTTGGCCGCCAATTCGGGTTGGAACCAATCCTCCACGGAATGTGCGCCTGGCAACCAGCTGACCAGCAACAATGCCACAGGCTTCAGCGCGTTGCCCGCAGGCGGAGGCATGAGTAATACTGGATTTGGTAGCCGCGCTAACTTCATTACTGCAAGTTATCGTATTTATTATATGAATTATGAGAGCGCAGAAGTACGTAATACTCCAAGCTACTCAAACTATTTATATTCCGTCCGTTGTCTCCGCGATTAGTCCAATTCAGAATGCAGAATTAAGAATGAGGGCGTGGCCGTGGGGCTGCGCCCTTTGTTCTTTCGTCTTGGCATGCTCTTGCGAGTCGGAGATTCCGTTTGGCCGGTCAATATTGCAAACACGCACGACAGCCGACAAATCCTGCAAAAACGGAAAATAAAATTAACAATTGATTGTTAAATTATTGTGCGTCTATAATACAACAGCTTGATTTACAGGAAATAAATAAAATTTCAAAACCCTTGACAAGGGTTTCTTTTTGTTGTATATTTGCACCCTGAAAATAAAACGAAAAGATTATGGAAAAAAAAGATCCCATTGAAGAAGCCCGCAGGTACGTGGCCAACGCGGAAGAGGTCATCCAAAAGGCAAAGTATGACCAGGAACTGAAAAGCTATACGGACAGCAAATACATCAAGGCGGCAGGAGACTACCTTTGGAAAGGATGCTTGATTGCCCTTGACGCCTTGTTCGGTATATCCAAACGCAAAGGCCGCCCCGACATAAGGAAGTACAAGGAAGAGGCCGCCAAGCGTGACCGCAAGTTGCTTAATGCTGTAAACATCGGTTACGACATCATGCATCTGTCCATGGGGTACGATGGCTGCAAGGACAAACGGGTCTGCGACGCAGGCTTCGCTAACGCCAACGACATCATCAACCATTGCGCCAAACTGATGCCCGCACCGGTGTGCGCGTGAGCAATTAAGAATCAGGGCGTGGCCGTAGGGCTGCCGCATTGCGACAGCCCTATTGCCGTTCGGCTATCGCCTCCGCCACATTCCTCGCGATGGTCAGTCTGCCGGTCTGCTTGTAGTGCTCCGTGGGGAAGTCGCGATCGCGGAAATCACTGTCCCTCACCTCGTTGAGATTGTTCACCACAATGACACCCCGTGCCTCGTAGCGGTCGGTGACCCACTGCGCGTTGCGTTCCAGCAGCCAAATCAGGTCAGGGCCGCACAAGCTGTCAATCTGGTCGACATTCTCGGGCAGGATGTGGAAGACCGGCTGCCAGCCGCGTCGCTTGCAAAGTCGCACAATCTTGTCCAAGTCCTTGATTCTCGGATTCGAAGCATCCAGCTCGGTGGCGAAGTGTTTGATGTGGTGACAAGCGGTCTGGATGGTGTCGTATGAAGGAAAGGTGCCGTTGTAGAGCATGCAACTCCCTCCGATGGCGCGGTCCCACTCGTCGGCGTCACGGTAGGGGAAGGGGTGGGGGAGTGTGAAGGTCTGCCGCTTGAAGCCTCTTCTTGTCAGGGCGGAACGCTCCTCGTCTGTCCAGATTGGATAAGCTTTGAACGCCAACAACATACGCTGACCAAACGACGGAATCTTCTTCATGAAAAGTTGTTCTTTCCGCAACGGCGTCTCCAAGTTGGAGTAAATCCACTCCGAAGTACAAGTACGCAAATTGACGGTGACAATCGCGGTTTTCACCTCGCTTTGGCGGGGAATGTTGTTCAAAATGTCGTAATAAACTCCGGCATGGCAGGCATCTTTCGCCAAATTCCCGACGCGATGTGCTGGAAGCAGGTCGTCAATCATCTCGCAGATAAAGCGCTTGTCGGTGTCATCGTCGCTGTAGGTGTGGTTCGATGACTCACCGAGATAGACGATGTCCACACCCTCCCGAGCACGTTCGGAAATCTCCAGGAGCGTGCAGTTCTCCGCCCGGTCCTTGGGATAGAGTGTATAATAATAGATAACATCCAACACAACGAGCATCCCCACGGCCATCAGCAGTTTGAGGAGCAGTTTCCGGATTGTATGTTTTTCGTTGTCAGTCATTTAGAATTGGAAATAGATGAAGGGGTATTGCTCAACGGAAGAGAGTGCGACGATGGCGAAAACCATGACGGCGTAGATGCACCAACGCACGACGGTTTTCTGTTGCCCGCACCAGACATCGAAGCGGCTTTTGCGGATGAGGATATCCAATAAAATGAAAAGGGCCAGCACGATCCAGGCCAACGGCTCGACGTGCAACTGTGCAGGTGTCGCGCCATTGTGGAACAAAGCAGAGAAGAGGTCGTGGAGGTTTCCGAAAGAGGTTGCCCGGAAAACACTCCACAAAAGGGTAACAATCACGAATGTTTTCGCCACATTGCAGATTTGGATGAGGATTCTGCCGGTTTTGTTCTCGATTTTGTCGAAAAGATGGATGTTGCGGAACCCTCGCTCGATAATCAGCAGCACCCCGTAGGCGAATCCCCAGATCATGAACGTCCAGTTTGCACCGTGCCAGATACCGCATACCGTAAAGACTATCAGCGTGTTAAGCGCCCAACGAGGCACGGAGACGCGGTTGCCGCCGAGCGGGATGTAGAGGTAGTCTCGGAACCACGACGACAGCGAGATGTGCCACCGCCGCCAAAACTCCTGCACGCTGCCCGAGAGGTAAGGGGTCTTGAAGTTGTCCACCAGCGTGAACCCCATCGACAGGGCGCAGCCGAGCGCGATGGTCGAATATCCGAAGAAGTCGCCGTAGATTTGGAACGAGTAAAAGAGCATTCCCAACAGGATGTCGCCGCTGCTGAAGGCGGCCGGATCGGCATAGATTTTGTCCACGTAACACCCCAGATTGTCGGCCACCACCATCTTGAGAAACAGCCCGAACAGAATGAGTCTCAGCCCGTTGGCGATATTGTCGTATTCCAGTTCCTTCTTCTCGTGGAGTTGCCGGAGCAGGTTTTGCGGCCGCTCGATGGGACCGGTGACGAGCTGCGGGTAAAACATCACGTAGAGGGCGTAATAGCCGAAGTGCCGTTCGGATTTCTGGGTGCCGCAATAAACCTCAATGACATAACTTAAGCTCTGGAAAGTATGGAACGACAGACCGATGGGCAGGGCGATGTTCAGCACTTTCTGCGGGTGTGCCCATCCGAAATGCTGCGCCAGCGCGACCAAATTCGCACTGCAGAAGTTCAGGTATTTGAAGGTAAAGAGTACCAGGCAGGTGGAGACGATGCTGACCACCAGACAGGTTTTCTTCTTTGGGATGTCGTCCTTCCATTTCTCAATGAGGATGCCGGCGGAGTAGTCTATCAGTATGGTAATCAGTAATATAAAGATGTACTTCGGGATAAACCACATGTAGAAGAAGCAGCTGGCGGCGAGCAGCATGAGCCAACGGTGTCGGTGCGGCAGCAGGTAGAACAGCAGCGTCACCAACGGGAAGAAAATCAGGAATTCGATCGAGTTGAAGAGCATTCCTTGAAGCGTTTGATTTCGGGCTGCAAAGATAGTTTTTTTAGGGTTACGCGGTTATATGGTTAAGGTTTAATGGTTAACGGATAATGGTTAGACGTAGGGACATAAAATTTTGCATCTCCACGTGTATACAGTGGTCAACGTTCGGGAAAAAAGTGTATTTTTGCGCCCTCAAAAATTGCGGATGTGGCGTAATGGTAGCCGCGCCAGACTTAGGATCTGGTGGCGAAAGCCGTGGGGGTTCGAGTCCCCCCATCCGCACTCCAGTTAGTAGTTAGTAGTTAGCAGTTCGTAGTTAACGCACACCAATTCAGTTATGAATCTTGATCAAATTAGGCAACACGCTACTGCTGTAAAAAATGTCGTTGATATTCAAATTGATGAAAATCAGCAAGTTGTGAGATTCGGCAGGGTAGGGCGCGTGAAAGTCAAAAAGGCGGTGCCTGCACTGATTGTCATGGCCCTGGCGATTGCTTCCGGCTGTCTACATTTGACAGTCGGGAAAATTATCGTCGCGTTGATCATTGTTGCCTTGGTTTGCTGGCATCTGGTGGATGTTTTTAAAATTGTTGCTGTGGACCTTAATCGCAAAAAGTTAAGTGTTGATCTGTTTAACATAACGTTGAACGAATATTCCATGGACGAATATCGCGGCGCACTTGTTTACAGTTTGACGCTGAACGGCCGTCAACCAACCCCCAAGGAGTTCTGCGTCAAATTTCGTCATAATGGCAAGCGTAAGGAAATCCATATTGCGGATCTGCTTGCTGATGAAGATGCCTCGCGGGAATATTTCAAATATGTCGCTGAGATTTGGAAATCTGTCGTGGATATCATGCAGATAACTGATTATGAAACGGAATATCAAATGTCCGCGCGCAACGCTATCTTTTCATGATTCCTGATTTGTCTTATAATTTATATTATGTTAAATACGGAAAAGAACAACCCTTTGGAAGACAAGAATTTGAAACTCGTAGAGCGAAAATATTTATTGCCCTTCATCCTCATCACTTCCCTCTTCGCGCTCTGGGGTTTTGCCAACGACATCACCAACCCGATGGTCGCGGCGTTTCAGACGGTAATGGAACTCACCGCTGCCAAGGCTTCGCTCGTGCAGTTCGCTTTCTACGGCGGCTACGCCACGATGGCCATCCCAGCCGCACTCTTCATCCGCAAATATTCATATAAGAAAGGAATCCTTCTAGGACTTGCTCTATACGCCATCGGCGCGTTCCTTTTCATCCCTGCCGCCGCATACCAGAAATTCTCGTACTTCTGCCTCTCGCTCTACATCCTTACCTTTGGTCTCGCTTTCCTTGAAACCACCGCGAGTCCCTTCATCCTGTCGCTTGGCCGCAAGGAGAACGCCACCCGCCGCCTCAACCTCGCCCAGTCCTTCAACCCCATGGGCTCGCTCTGCGGCATGGTCACGGCCTCCCTCATCGTGCTGCCCAACCTCTGGTCCGACCGCCGCGACGCCGCAGGCAACATCCTCTTCCCCACTCTCCCCGACTCCGAGAAGGCCGCCATCCGCCTACACGACCTGGCCGTGATTCGCGACCCCTACGTCGCCCTCGGCCTCGTAGTACTTATCATGTTGATTGTCATTGCGTTAGTTAAGATGCCCGACACCACCGGCAAAGGTGAAAAACAGAACAGCGTTCGGCAAACCTTGTCCAATCTTTGGCATAACAAAATTTATTGCGAAGGCGTCTTTACACAGATTTTCTATGTCGCTGCGCAAATCATGACCTGGACATTTATTATACAATATGCTGACAATCTGGGAATTAACAAGGCTACTGCACAAAATTACAACATCGTGGCCATGATTCTGTTCCTCAGCGGACGATTTATTTCCACCTTCCTGATGAAATACGTGAACGGCCGCAAGCTGTTGGCCATTTTCGGCGTCGGGGCGGGACTTTGCGCATTAGGTGCGGTCCTCTTCGTCGGTATGCCCGGTCTTTACAGTCTGGTGGGTATCAGCATCTTCATGAGTCTGATGTTCCCGACTATCTACGGAATCGCGCTCGAAAATGTCTCTTTGCAAGACTCCACGCTCGGCGCGGCTTTCCTGGTGATGGCCATCGTGGGCGGTGCACTCATGCCCCCGTTGCAAGGCAAAATCATCGACTGCGGAACCATCCTCGGCCACCCCGCCGTCAACGTCAGCTACGCGTTGCCGTTGTTCTGCTTCATTATCGTGACCCTCTACGGTATCCGTTCCTATAAACGTTCGAAAGTCTAATTTTCTTTTATCTGTTTGCATATTGCACATTTGCTTAAAAAATGTATATTTGCCGTTCGATTAAAATATCAGCCCAGCGAGCATTTTATGAGCAGAAAATCTTTTTCGAACAGGTTGAGTTGGCGTATAATAGGCATCGTCTCCGCCATTTTCATCATCGGGCTGGTGGTGGTGGGTGTCGTTTCGCACTTGATCATCGCCGATGAGTCGGTGATGGCGGCGAAACATATCCTCCACGGCACCATCAGTGACATTGAGAAACCGCTCACCGAAGTGGAGATTTCCACGCAGGCGGTGGCTTCCTACATGGCCACGGTGAAAGACAACCCTGACGCGTTGCAGAACATCGCCCGGCAGACGGTGGTGATGGGCAAGCTGATCAGCGGTTGCGCCGTCATCTTCCTCGACCCGCACGGCAATGTGGACACAACCCGCCCACCGGTCTTTTGCTATCTTGACGCCGACGGTCCCCACGATTTCCACCCTAACGAGGACCAACTCCAGAAAATCATTTCAACATGGGGTGAGAAACCGTTTAAAACCAAAACACCTTGTTGGACAGTCCCTTATCACTCGTTCTACGGTGATGGGAATCTCAGCGCGACCTACTGCTACCCGATGGCTGATGCCTCCCTGAACGTTTATGCCATCCTCGCCACCAACTTCCCCGTGGACTGGATAGAGCAAAAAGTGGAGGGGATTCGCCCCTACCCTACTTCCCTGACGACCATCGCCTGCAGCGACAGTGTCATTATTGGTCTTGGCGACACACAGCTTGTGAAACGATATAAAAACTCACTCAACGGCGACGAGCGTTACACCGCCTTGGTGGAGGACATGCGGATGAACAAGGATAGCGTCCGGCGGCGCATGGGCAAAGGGCGAGACTTGTCGTTCGTGGTCTACGGCCCGTTGCACAACGGTTGGATGCTCAGCATCTTCAGTCCTTACCGCGACGTGTTGAGACGGTCCTCGCAGATGCATGTTTTCTTGATTGTTCTTGGATTGCTCGGTCTGACGGTGCTGTTCTTCACCTGCCGCCGCGTGATACGCCGCCTCACTCGCCCCATCACCGAGCTATCGGTGTCGGCGCTCAACATGGCCAAGGGGAACTTCAAGGCGCAACTTCCTGAAATCAAGACCCAGGACGAGATGATGCGTCTGCACGACAGTTTCGTCTACATGCAGAATTCCATCGCCGACTATATCGAGCAACTGAAGACGACCACCAACGACAACGAGCGCATGGAATCGGAGTTGAGCGTGGCCCGGAACATCCAGATGGGCATGCTGCGCACCGATTTCCCCTACCAGTTGCACGCAATGCTGATTCCGGCCAAGGAGGTAGGCGGCGACCTCTACGACTTCGCCCTCATGGGCAACGAGCTCTACTTCGCCATTGGCGACGTGTCGGGCAAAGGTGTGCCTGCTTCGCTCATGATGGCCATCACCCGTGCTACCCTGCGCTTTGTCGCCGGCCTCGGACTGCCGTTGAACGAGACACTGAGCCGCATCAACGACAGCGTCACCGACTCCAACAGCCACAACATGTTCGTCACGCTGTTTGTCGGCCGTCTCAACCTGCGCACCGGCCATCTCGACTACTGCAACGCTGGCCACAATCCCGTGGTTATCATCCCTGAAAGCGGAGAGCCCTACTTCCTGAAAGTCAAGTCCAACCTTGCCATCGGTCTCTTCGAGGACTTCGCTTATGAGTCCGAGAGCATAGACCTGAAGCCCGGTACGCGCATCATTGCCTACACCGACGGCGTGAGCGAGGCTGAACGCGCTGACGAAAGCCAATTCGGCAACACACGCCTTCTCGAATGGGCGAAGAATCTCCAACAGACCGGACTTTCCCTCGATTCGAAGGCGCAAGAACATGCCTCTCAGCCGGAAAAGGACGTGGTCAACAACCTCTACGACACCGTGCGCGAATTCGTCGGCGATACTCCCCAGAACGACGATATCACCATCATGAGCGTACGTATATGACAGCCATACAAATTAACGAATAAAAATCGAACAATATATCCTATGAAGAAACGATTCAACCCCATCACAGACAAGTGCAGCGAAATCATCGAATTCTTGATGGCTTCGCCGGACATGCCCTCCGACAAAGCGCAACGGTTCAAACTGCGGCTCTCCATCGAGGAGGCTGTGGAAAACGTCGTACGTTACGCCTACGAGGGCGGCATCGGCTGGCTGGAGGCTGGTACGAGCCTCAATCAGGACACCCTGACGCTCACCATCGAGCTGCGAGACGCCGGCGTGCCCTTCAACCCCCTGGAAAAGGAAGATCCCGACATCACCCTCCCTCTTGAGGAACGAGAGATCGGCGGCCTCGGTATCTTCCTCTGCAAACAGATGATGGACACCATCAACTACCGTTATGAAAACGGCAACAACGTGCTCACGATGACCATGAATCTGGTCCCGTCTAAGGATTAGACCTCCTTGTGTCCTCGGAGAGACAAAAATCCAAGCCCCTCTGTAAACTTCTGCAGTGTGGGGCCAACTAACAACCAAAACAATCAATTAAAAAGGTAAATGGTAATAACGATAATCAACCAAGATGGAAAAACCCTGGTGACACTTGACGGACGGGTGGACACCACCAACGCCGACCAGTTCCAGCAGGACATAGCCCCGCTCATGGAAGGTGAGAACCCTGACATCGACATCGATTGCAGCGGTATGACCTACACCTCCTCGCAAGGCCTCCGCGTTTTCCTGACCCTTCAGAAAAGCGTCATGGCCCGCCGCGGCAAACTGATTCTGCGCAACATGCATCCGCAGGTCAAGGAGGTCTTTGACATCACCGGGTTCTCGAATATTATGACAATTTTATAGTGAATCGTGGAATATGAACCGCGACAGGAACAGTTTACAAAACAGACTAACAGGCACTCTATGAAGTACATATACATCATCAACGGTCGGGAGGACAAGTTGCCGGCGTACAGGGAGCTGTACGACCAGCTGAAGGTATGTCCGCATTCCTACGAGCTGTACACGACCCTGGGCGAGGGGGACGCCACCCGATACGTTCGCGTGTATTGCGACCTGCACCCGCACGAGGAGGTCTGTTTCGTGGCCTGTGGCGGCGATGGCATCCTGAACGAGGTGGCCTCCGGTCTGGTCGGATTCGAACAGAACCAGATGGCCTCGCTTTTCATCGGCGGCACCACGGCTGACTTCCTGAAGTACTATCCTGGGCGTGACTTCCGCAGTGTGGAGGCCATGCTCAACGGGACGGTGAATCAGGTGGACATCCTCCGCGCCAACGACAGCTATAGCATCAACGTCTGCAACTTCGGCTTCGACGCGATGGTGGCCTCCCACGCCAACGATCTCACCAGTATGGGGGTCAACCCGCACAATGCGTACAACCGAGGCATCATCCGCGCCATGCTGACCAACCGTTACAATCGCATAAAGGTGATTGTGGACGGCAAGCGTCTTGCCCGCGGACTAATGTTGCTCTGCACCCTCTCCAACGGCAAGCAGAACGGCGGAGAGTTCATCTGTGCCCCTTACGCCCAAAACGACGACGGTCTCATCGAAGTCTGCTACCTCCGTTCCATGTCGCTACTTCGTCTGCTGATGATGATTCCCCTCTACCGCCGTGGCGAGCATATCGCCAGCAAGCGGTTCCGCGACAAAGTCATCTACCGGCAGGCCCGGGAGGTCGAAATCTCCTCCAACGAACTTTTCGACCTCTGTCTTGATGGCGAAATCATCCCCGGTTCCCACTTCAAAATCACGATTCTTCCCAAAGCCATCAACTTTCGGTTGCCCGCTGAAATGAATAGTTCTGAAACCCGCGAAAACCTGTAATCATCTAATCCCATCACCATGACTTTAGATCTTCACTGCGAAATGATTCTCGACGAATACCGGTCACGGATTCCCGTCTTCCAGAAATTAGAGACGGTGGCGCTGGATATTATCCGCAACTGTCTGGAACAGGATGGTATCACGGTTTCCGGATTGGATTCGCGCATCAAGAGCGAGCAAAGCCTCACCGGCAAGCTGGAACTGAAAGGACAGAAATACCGCACCCTCGATGACATTACCGACATCCTGGGAATCCGAGTTATCACCAATTTCAGCGACGAGGTGGATGTCATCTCCGCATTGGTGGAGAAGTTGTTCGACATCGATTGGGAGAATTCGGTGGACAAGCGCAAGACGCATGAAATCGACCGTTTCGGCTATATGTCGTTGCACTATATTTGCCGGATTCCCGAGAAGATATACCACGACGCGACGATGCCGGAGCTTAACCAGATCCGTTTCGAGGTCCAGATGCGCAGCACCCTGCAGCACGTGTGGGCCCAGATGCAGCACGACATGGGCTACAAAACCGACGTGGAAATCCCAGCAGAGTACCTGCGCAATATGAGCCGTCTGGCGGGCATTCTGGAGCTGGCCGACGAGCAGTTCAGCCGCATCCGCCATGAAATCGCCGACTACCGACGCAACGTGCAGGCCCTGGTGGCAGGCGGCAACTTCGACGAGGTGCCCCTGAACGGCGATACATTCCGCAGCTACTTGGAACTCAAGCCGTTCAAGCGGTTGATCGACAAGATTGCGACCATCAACCAGGCGGAAGTCTATGAGGACAACCTCATGCCCTATTACAATGTACTGAGGCACTTGGGGATGAAGACCATCGGCGACATCGAGCGCATGCGCAACGAATGTAGCGACGGAGCCCATCAGCTTGCGCTGTTGCAGCTGGCCGGCACGGGGCTCGACATTGTGGCATACTCCGTGGCCGTGCAGAACATCTGCATCGTTTACATTCTCCGGGCAGGCTTCGGCGAGGGCGGCCTCACCCGTCTCTTCTCCGCTCTCTACGGCAGCAACGACTACAACGCCCAGCGCGCACACCGCGTCTATGAGCAGGCCCAGCGAATCAATATTGTTTGACTTTCTTAAGGAATTATTTTACTTCGAAATCCATACATAACCCATATATAAACAAAAAAATAACCCAAAAATAACCATATTAAGTGAACAACCCGTTAAATACTGATATTTTCGACCGTGCCGCGCAGTTCGCCCTTGAGGCGCACAGCGGTACCGAGCGGCGCGACAAAGGCCACCCGTACATCCTGCACCCGATGGAGGCCGCCACCATTGTGGCCACCATCACCAACGACCCCGAGATGCTGGCCGCTGCCATCCTGCACGACACCGTGGAGGACACGGACGTGACGATTGAGCATATCCGAGAGCAATTCGGCGACCGCGTGGCCAAGATGGTCGCGGACGAGACCTCCACCAAACCCAAGAACTCCACGTGGCGTGAGCGCAAGCAGATGCAGCTCGACCAGCTCTTCGCCGCCCCGCACGACAGCAAAGTTGTCTCGCTCGGCGACAAGCTTTCCAACATGCGCGGCATCGCCCACGACTATCATGAGATTGGCGACCGCCTTTGGAGCCGGTTCCACGCCCCGGACGGCAAGCCGGACATCGAATGGTATTACCGCAAACTGGCGGAAGCACTTGCGGAGCTTTCAGAAACATCTGCCTATCAGGAATTTGTCTGTTTGATAAATCTTACATTTGGCTCAGCAAAATGATGAAACGCCTCTTCCTACTTCTTGTCGTCGCCCTCTGCCTTGCCGCCTGCGGTTCCCGCACTCCGCACGTCAACAAGCCGAAATCCGAAGCTGATCTCTCCGGAAAAGTTGTCGGCGTGATTGCCGGCCAGAGCTACGACATTGACCTGACGGCCCGTAAAGACTTGACTATCTGTCGACACCCTACCATCTCCGAATGTATCGCGTCGTTAGAGACTGGCCGCATAGACGTCTTCGTGGCCGACGAAGTAGCTGTCAACCACGATGTCCAAGAAGAGAACGGCATCCGTTTAGCGTTTGTGACCGAGAAGAACTACCCCTGCGCCTTTGCCTTGCGAAAGGACAAGCAGGATCTGGAAACTGTGCTGCAATTCAACGAATTCCTTGTCGATCTGAGGGCTTCCGGTGAGCTGGATGCCATCATCGACAAGTGGATCAAAGCCGTCGATTATGCCAGCGTGCCCATGACCAAGGACACGTTCACAGTCAGTGGCAAACCCATACGGGTGGGTACCTCGTTCACCATGGCCCCCATTTCCTTCCGCGTAGAGAACCAGTGGCGCGGTATGGAAGTGGAAATCCTCACCCTCTTTGCGCACTCGATAGGGCGTCCCATAGAGTTCAAGCTGTACGATTTCGCCGCGCTTATTCCCGCCCTACAGTCCAGTGCTATCGACATTGCTGCCGGCGCGCTCTTCATCACCGAAGAAAGGCAGAAGGCACTCGCACTGACCAACTCCTACTTCGAGTGCCACGGCGGCTACTTCGTCCTCGACCGCAAATCTCAGACCAAGGGTTCTTTCATTAATAGATTCAAAAAATCATTCAACAACAACATTCTGGTGGAGAATCGCTGGATGTTCCTCGCGCGAGGCCTGAAAGTCACCCTCGAAATCACGCTCTTCTCCTTGTTTTTCGGCACGTTACTTGGCGCGGGACTCTATTTGATGCGCAAAAGCCATCGGAAGTGGGTCTTCAAAATTGCCGCTTCCTATTCCCTTCTTATGCGGGGTATCCCGATGGTGGTGCTGTTGATGATTCTGTTCTACGTAATCTTCACCGGGATAAACGGTCTGGTAGTGGCTGTCATTGCCTTCTCGATGTCTTTCGCCTCGTTCGTGGCCCCCATGATGGAAACCGCCATCGATGCGGTCGGCAACGGGCAGCGCGAAGCCGGTCTGGCTTTGGGCTTCACGCCTTGGCAGACCTTCCGGCTCATCATCGGCCCGCAGGCCCTTAAGCGTGCCCTACCCCACTTCAAACGGGAGGTCGTCTCCCTCATCAAGAACACCTCCGTGGTGGGCTACATCGCCATCCAGGACCTCACCCGCGCCAGCGACATGATTCGCAGCCGCACTTTCGAGGCCCTCTTCCCCCTGTTTTTCGTCACCGTCCTCTATTTCATATTGGCCTGGCTGATTTGCAAGATGTTAGACTACCTTTTCAAAATCGGAACCGAGATATGATTACCATAAAGCACCTCTCCAAGACATTCACCCACGACGACGGGTCGAAGCTGCAAGTGCTCCGCGACGTGAACTGCGAAATCTCCAAAGGGGAAGTCATCAGTATCATCGGGCCGTCGGGTTCGGGCAAGAGCACCCTCTTGCGTGCCATCAACATGATGGACCCGCCCACCTCGGGCGAAATTTTCTTCGACGGAGAGAACGTTCTCGCCAAAGGCTACCGCATGAACAAACTACGCCAGCGCATGGGCATGGTGTTCCAGAACTTCAACCTCTTCGAGCATCTCAACGTGCTCGAAAACGTCACGCTCGCCCCGATGAGGCTGCTCGGTGTTAACCGCAAAGACGCCGAAGCGGAGGCTTACTCCCTGCTGCGCAAGGTCGGTGTCGCGGATAAAGCCACCGCCCTGCCTTCCAGCCTTTCCGGCGGGCAGAAACAGCGCGTAGCCATCGCCCGCTGTATGGCCATGCACCCCGAAGTCATCCTTTTCGACGAGCCCACCTCCTCTCTCGATCCCACTATGGTTCGCGAAGTGCTCAGCGTCATCCAGCAGCTTGCCAATGAAGGCATGACCATCCTCCTCGCCACGCACCGGCTGACGTTCGCCCGCAACCTGAGTACCCGCATCTTCTTCATGTACAACGGCACCATCCACGAGGACGGTCCTCCCGAGCAAATCTTCGAACATCCGGTGCACAGCGCGACAAAGGCGTTCGTACAAAGTATCTACAAGCTGTGGTTCCAGATTGACAGCCCCGATTTCGACATGCCGGACATGTACTCCCAGATGTCGCAGTTCTGTTACAAATACAATCTCAATGACAAAATCGATACCGTGAATCGCATCGCCGAGATCATGGTGGAAAACGTCATGGGCCGCTACCGTCCGCTCACCGTCCGTCTCACCTACGGCGAAAAAGAGAATATCACCGCGCTCGACTTCATGGTGGAAGGATTAGCGACCACCCCGCTGAAGTCCCGCAACATCAACGTCGCCGCCTTGGAGGACGTCCGCTCCATGAGCCGCAACATCATCGAAGAGCCCACCAAACGGGGTTTCCGCGTGAAAATTATTGTGTAAGGGATCGCCTTACGGCGTATCGTTACCCACGGGCGGATATTGCACACACCCGATTCCCGAGGTTCGTCGCCCATTTCTCGCAATAGAGCCAGTAATACGACAACCTGTGACGTCTCCTCAGCCTATCGAAAAACGGCAACGAGGCCCAGATAAAAGAGGGAATCCCGATGACCGGCAGAAACAGCGGTCCAAGCATCAGGGACTGTAATGTATGCCCGTATTCGTGAAACAGGATTTCTCGCTGGTATTTACTTATCTTAAGGTCATCGGAGCGGCCCGTCGGTCCTTGATTCGTGAGGAACACAAACATGCCGCATCCCATGCTTTCAGGTCTATCCCATAGTGTCACCACCGCCGTCCGGAATATCGCATGCGTCTTTCTGATGCAAATCAGGAAGACGACGAGTCCCAGCAGGTTCTGAAGTGCGCCCCATGTCCACTGGATGAGGGTGGCGAGGAGTATGGTTATGGGTTTTATGGGGAAGATTTTCATTCTTCCTTCTTACATCTTAATCTTCCGGAACATCCTATTCCACCGCACCTTGCCCTTGTCGCTCCAGGTCTTGAACTTGTCGATGGAGAGCCAGACGACGGAGGCCTTGCCCACGATGTGGTCCTCCGGCACGAAACCCCAGAAACGGGAGTCGGCGGAGTTGTGGCGGTTGTCACCCATCATGAAGTAGTAGTCCATCGCGAAGGTGTAAGAAGTGGCGACCTGACCGTCAATAAAGATCTTGTCACCGTCAACCTTGAGGTCGTGACCTTCGTAGTTGCGGATGATTTTGTCGTACAGGGCGATGTTCTCGGGCGAAATCGCCACCGTCATGCCCTTCTGCGGGATGGTGAGCGGACCGAAGAAGTCCTTGTTCCAGCGGTAGTGGGTGTCGTGCGGGAAGATATCGGGTTCGTAGACACCCTCTTCGTCGCTTAACAGCTGCACGCTATAGCCCTTCTTCTCGATGAGCTTTTTCTGCTCGGCATTCAACCGATAGACATAACGGCTGACATCGACCTGCTGCATATCTTCTTCGTTGATATTCAGATTCTTACGATCTTTCTTAGAGAGTTGCAACCCCGCAGGGTGCGATACGAGGTACATAAACTGGATGCGGTCGGGGTTCACCGCCTTCTGCCCGTTGATGTAGACCTGACAGTCGCGGACTTCGAGTTTGTCGCCGGGCGTGCCGATACAGCGTTTCACGTAATTCTCGCGCTTGTCGACGGGCCGTGAGATGACCTTGTACTCGCTCCAGACCGCTTCCCTACCCTTTCCGGGATAATAGGCGCCGGGATACTTGAGCCGGATCTGCTGGATGTACTCGGGCGGATAGTGGCGGAATAGGTTGCCCCTCTCCGCTTCGCTGGCATTGGGATTGAGCATGGCCTCGAACTCGCGCACGATGGCGTAGTAGCTCTCCGCCTGACGCTCCACCACCACGGTGTCGCCGTCGGGGTAGTTGAAAACCACCACGTCGTTGTTGCGCACGGGCTTCAGGGCCTTGCCGCGGATGTAGGGCAGCTTGATGATTTCCGAATAGGACTTGACCTCGGTCTTCGGAAGTTTGTTGTGGATGAACGGCACCGCCACGGGCGTCTGCGGAACGCGCACACCGTAGGCTATCTTGCTGACCGACAGGAAGTCACCGATCATCAGCGAGCTCTCCATGGAGGAGGTCGGGATGGTGTAGAGCTCGAACCAGCAGGAGCGGATGATGTAGGCGGCGGCCACCGCGAAAATCAGCGCATCCCCCCACGAACGGGCGGACGTCTTCTTCGGACGCTCTAAGTTCTCCGGCGTAATGTACTGTTCCTTCTTCGAGAAGCCCAAATACGGCAGGTAGAACGGGAAGAACATCGTGCCCAGAATCAGCGGCACATAACTGTATTTGTTGAACTGCCGGATGGTCTCCCACACCATGTAGAAGAACATGAAGATGCCGAGATACGGTATCAGGAACAGCAGCATCCACCACCATTTACGGCCGATGACCACCTTGATCCACAACCATACGTTGTAGAACGGAATCAGCGACAGCCACGGCTTGAGCCCGACTTTCTTGAATATGCCCCACATACCGACTTGCCAGCCGATGAAGGAGATGATGAGGATGATGACTAATGCGGTTTTGGATATGAACATGTTTTTGGGTTAAGGGTTAGGGGTTAATGGTTAATGGTTAATGGGTTAGGGTTTGAGGGATTCTGAGGGAGTAAAATCACGGTATTTTCACATTGCGGCCTTATTAGCACTTCGTGCGTTTTGCCTCTTCGAGGCTGTTTAAGGAATTTTCAAAAGGATATACGCCGGACGGCTGCGAAACCAGCCATTCGGCGGCGTGGACGGCGCCGAGGGCGAAGCCTTCACGGCCGTGGGCGGTATGGCGAATCTCGATGGTGTCCTCCGGGGAGTCCCACGTCACGACATGCGTGCCGGGCACCTCGTCCTCGCGGATGGCGGTCACGGGCAGCACCACGCGGGTGTGGTCACAGGGGGTGAGCTTCCACTCCTGCAAAGCCTCCACTTCACGGAGAATGTCCTGCGCGATATGGATGGCAGTGCCGCTCGGGGCGTCCTTCTTGTGGATGTGGTGCGTCTCCTCCACGGCTGCCGTATAACGGGGTTGCGAATCCATCAACTTGGCCAGCAACTGGTTGACTTTGAAGAAGATGTTGACCCCGATACTGAAATTGGAGCCATAGACCAGACGGCCTTCATGCGCAGTGCACGCCTGACGAATCTCGTCCAGACGGTCGAGCCAGCCCGTGGTGCCCACCACAATCGGGACCTTCGCCTCGAATGCGCGGAGCATGTTCGGGACAGCGGCTACGGGTTCGGAAAAGTCGATGGCGACCTCCGCCTGCCGAAACTCGCTGTCGAGCCGCTTCCAATCCTCCTCGTTGTCGATGACGGCCACCACCTCGTGCCGCCGTTCCAGCAGCACCTTCTCCACGATGTGGCCCATTTTTCCGTATCCTAATATCGCAACTTTCATATATCTATTGCCTTTTGCCTATTGCCTAATGCCTATTGCGCCAACGCCTTCTTCACCGCCACCTCAATCTCCTCGCCGCGCAAATCACGGGCGATGATGACACCGTCCTTGCCGATGAGCAGGATTTGCGGGATGCCGTCCACACCGTAGGTGTCAGTGGCATTGCGCGTTGTGTCTGTCAGTTGCGTCCACACCATTCCCATATCCTTGATGGCTTTGGCCTGACCTTCGGGTTTGTCCCACACATTGAGACTGACTAAGACAAAATCCTTATCTTTTCCGTATTTTTCATAAATTTTGGCCAAATTGGGGATTTCGCGGCGACAAGGTCCGCACCAAGAGGCCCAAAAATCAATAATTGCGACTTTCCCGTTGATAACTTTGCTCAGTTTGATGGGTTTGCCCGTCTTATAATCCGTAAGCTCGAGGTCTATGAACGGTTTTCCCGCAGCCGTGTGGCTCACCTTCTCCATCTTGGCCAGTGTTGTCTTCAAATTTTGGTAAGTGGTTACCTCCGGCGCGGCTCCCTCCAACATCGCAAGCACCTCCTCATAAGTTGGTTCTTCGTATGTCAGGCAATCCTCCAACGCAAACGCACCCACAGCATTGTCCTTGTTCTGCTTGTAGGTGTTCCGTATCATGGAAAACAGATCGTTGGTGCATTTCTCAATTTTCCTGTCGAGATCTGTCTGCACATCCTCAGGTGTGTTGACACTCTCGTTGAGTTGATGGTAATAGGCATTGATGACACTGACCTCATACTGGACTTGCTTTGTGTACTGGTAAAGCTTGTCGTTCAGTTGGGTACCAGACAGCGAGTCGGTCATCAAATCGGCATAGATGTTGCCGGGCTCGCCAATGATGCGTAGATAATAGTAGCTGCGGGGGTTGTTATTCTGCGGGTCTGTCTTCAACAAGCCAACAAAGGGCGTCTGCACTTCAATGTCCAACGTGAACGTATTGTCCACGATTTTCGTGGAAGCCATCGACTTGCCCGTATTCATATTCAGCACGGCGATGTTTTTCCCCTGCAGTTCAGGCACCGCAACACGTCCCGTAATATGACAGTTCTGCGCCGTCGCCTGCGAAATCACGCATACGCACAACGCCACTACCATCATCTTCAAAACCAAAAATAATCTATTGTTAGTCATACTGTTATGGAATTATCATTCTTAAATCTTCATTTAAAAGACAACACAATACAGGCCCCATACGAGGGCGACGTGTTGATGGGGTTCGGCAGTAGCATCGGGCTCCAGTGGAGCGAGAGGTCGTCGGAGACATCGAAATAGTAGAGGTGCGCATCCACCATGGCGTCAATGAACCCCAAGGTGTAGATGATAGCCGTGGCCGCAATGCAGATTTCCATGTTGCGTTGCGAAGTCTGCTTCATGGCGAGGATGTTCTCGTCAGGGGTGTCGGCAAGGCTGGGAATCAACAGGTCCGTGTGACCGTCGCGGCGGTTGATGAACTCGCGACGATAGAGCATCATGTCGGTGGCGTATTTGGTCAGGAAATAGCCCGAAGCCTCCAATAGTCCGTAAACAATGGGCACTTTCCAATACTTCTTGTTGTAAATTTGGCCGCCGCCGGGAATAATGGACCAAAGGATGGCCGCCGTAGGGCTGTGTTTGGACACCTGCACGGAATCTTGCGACTTCACGCGCGAGGCATCCGGAGTCTTAATCTCTTGAGAATATCCAAACAGACTCATACAGAGCATGATAACAACTGCAAGAATCTGTTTGACATGTTTCATACGAGAATAAGAACTGGGTTTAAAATTTCAGGTTTCAGGTTTAAGACAGAAGGCTGAACTGTTAATTTGTGATTTTGAACCTTCATCCAACGGGAAGAAGCGAGAATTATTGCAGCAGGCTCAAAATATTCTTCAGCTCCTCGTCTGAAGCAAACGGAATCAGGATCTGTCCCTTGCCGGAGATGTCCTTCTTGATGTTCACCTTCGTGTTCAGCTTTTTGGAGATGGCGGTCTGGGCAGTGCGCACCTCGTCCGACAGGGTGATCTTCACCTTCGACTTCTTGTTGCGTGCCCCTTCGAGCGTCTTCTTCACCAACGTCTCGGTCTGTCGCACCGAAAGTTGCTCTTTCACAATCTGTTGCACGAGTTTGGACTGCATTTCTTCGTCCTCCACAGCCACGAGGGCGCGGGCATGGCCCATGGTGAGCTGTCCGTCGCGGACGGCCACCTGCGCGGGCGTGGAGAGCTTGAGCAGACGGAGGTAGTTGGAAATAGTAGTATTAGTTTTGCCCACCTTGGAGCCGAGTTCCTCCTGGGTGAGGTGGCACTCGTCGATGAGCATCTGGTAGCTCATGGCAATTTCGAGGGCGTTCAGGTCGGCACGCTGGATGTTCTCCACGAGCGCCATCTGGATGGATTGCGCGTCATCGACAGTGCGAACGAAGGCGGGGATTTCGGTCAGGCCGGCCATCTGGGCGGCACGGAACCGACGTTCACCGGAAATGAGCTGATACTTGCCGTTGCCCACGGGACGCACCGTCACCGGCTGGATGAGTCCGTACGTGACGATGGACTCCGCCAGCTCCTTCAGCAACTCCTCGTCGAACTGGGTACGCGGCTGATAGGGGTTCGCCTCAATCGAGTCAATATGGATATTCGTGTTGCCGCTCACCACCTGGGCATTATCCTTGCGCACGGGAATTTCGATGTTCCCGAGCATCGCCTCCAAGCCCCGGCGGGCGGGTTTTTCGTTCTTTGGCATCTTTTTCTGTTTTTTGTGTTTACTACTCCAGGGCTCAGTTCGTTCACCCTGGGTTGATACGTGTCGGGCTTGCAGCCCTCTTGGATGTCCCAGGGCTCGCTGTGCTCACCCTGGGTTGACATAGGTCGCCCTTTCAGGGCTTTACAGGAGCATCGCCATCCTTGGCGATGTCTTCCGCAGCAAGGATGCTGCGGCTCCTATACCACTGCTAACTACTAACTGCTAACTACTAACTGCTAACTATACGGTGTAGCCGTTTTTCAGCAGGAACTCCTTGGCGAGGTTCATGTAGTTGACGTGGCCGATGGACTTGATGTCGTAGACGGCGATAGGGACACCGTAACTAGGTGCTTCACTAAGTCTTACAGTACGGTTGATAACGGTGTCGAACACGATGTCGCGGCAGTGGAAACGCACGTCCTCATAGACGGCGTTGGCCGACTTGTAGCGGTTGGTGTACATGGTCATCAGGATGCCCTCGATGGAGAGCTCCGGGTTCATATTCGACTGCACGATGCGGACAGTGTTGAGCAGCTTGCCAAGGCCTTCGAGAGCGAAATACTCGCACTGCACAGGGATGATGACCGAATCGGAAGCCACTAAGGCGTTGAGGGTCACCAATCCGAGCGACGGAGCGCAGTCGATGAACAGGAAGTCGTAATCGTTCTTCACGTCGGCGAGGGCGTCACGCATGCGGTACTCGCGGCGGTCGTAGGCAATCATCTCGATCTCGGCACCCACGAGGTGAATGGTGGCGGGCAGCAGGAACAGGTTCGGGGTGCTGGTCTCCACCACGGCCTCCGATGCCATTTTGCCGTTCACGATGCAGTCGTAGATGCTCAGGGTATCGTCGTCGGGATATACACCCACACCACTCGACGCGTTGCCCTGCGGGTCGGCGTCGATGAGCAGCACACGGAAGTCGAGCAAAGCCAAAGAGGCTGCGAGATTCACAGCCGTCGTTGTCTTACCCACCCCACCCTTCTGGTTTACGATGGATACTATCTTCCCCATTATAATGAAAGATCTATGTCGTCGAAGGAAATACCGAGGTCCTCGTCCGTCTCGTCCTGTTTCTCAAACCCGTCGTTTTCGAAGAAGTTGTCCTCCGCAGGGACGGTACCGTCCTCAATGAACCCGATCACGCCGGAAAGCGCGTTCTGGAATTTCTCGAAGTCCTCCGGATAGAGGAATATCTTGTGCTTCTCGTAGAAGAAGTTGCCGTTGTCGGCGTTGAATTTGCGCTTGCTCTCGGTGATGGTGAGGTACATCTCCTCGTTGCGGCTTTTCTTCACATCGAAAAAGTAGGTTCTTTTTCCAGCCTTCACCGCTCTGGAGAGCACTTCGTTTCTGTCTTGATTTTCCATAATAGCTATTCGTTTTATTGATTCAAATTCGACCGCAAAATTACGAAATTTCCCAAACGCGGCCCGATTTCCTGAAAATTATTTTCTTTTTTGCCCGTTTTGTCTCTGTTGCTGTTGTTTAAGCATCTGTTGTTGTTGCTTCTGCAGTTCCTCCATCTTCATCTCCCAGCGCGATTTCTTGACCGGTTTCTTCATCGTCTCCTGCATCTGGGCGCGGAGCTTGTCCTCGTCAACCGCGATGCGGAAGATGAACATCTGCAGGAAGGTGACGAGGTTGAAGAGCAGGTAGTAGTACGTGAGGCCGGAAGCGAAGTTGTTGAACATGAAGAGGAACATGACCGGCATCATGTACATCATAATGTTCATCATCCGTTGCTGGTCCTTGTTGCCCTGTGTGGGGGCCATCAGCTTCTGGTTCAGCCAAGTATAGATGATCGTGGCGATGGTCATCAAGACGGTGAACAAACTGAGGTGGTCGCCGAGCAGCGGGACGTTATGGCCGAAATCCCAGATGGAGTCGTACGTGGAGAGGTCCTCAGCCCAGAGGAACGGCTGTTGGCGCAGCTCGTAGGCGGAGGGGAAGAAACGGTACATGGCGATGAGGATCGGCATCTGCAGCAGCATTGGCAGACAGCCGCCGGCAGGCTTCACGCCCGCACTGCGGTAGAGCGCCATCGTGGCCTGCTGTTTCTTCATCATGTCCTCTTCCTTCGGGTACTTCTCGCTGATGGCCTCAATTTCGGGCTTCAGCACGCGCATCTTGGCGGAAGACATGTACATTTTATAGCTGACCGGCAACACCAGAATCTTGATGAAGATAGTGAGTATCAGGATGATAAGGCCGTAGCTCAATCCGTATGCCTCTAACCAGTTGAACACGGGGATGATGATGAAACGGTTGATCCACTGCAAGAGGAAGAAGCCCCAGCCCAGCGGCACCTGGCGTTCCAGCTTGTTGTCGTACCCCTTGAGCAGCCGGTACTGGTTCGGTCCCACAAACATATACATCCCGAAATGGCCTTTGTTAAGATCCTGGATTTCGAAGTCCAGGTCGGCGGAGAGGTCCTTGAGCACGTTCTTCTCGCTCTTGTCGGGCAGCTGCACCGAAAGCGAGCCGGAGGAGAACGGTACATCCTTCGTCACCAGACAGGTGGTGAAGAACTGCTGCTTGAAGGACACCCATTTCAGCGGCGAGGTGAAATCCTTCTTGTCAGGCTTGCGCTCGTCGAGGTTGCCCACATCGTCGCCGTTGTCCATATAATATATAGAGGTAATGTTCTTCTCGTAGTCGTAGTTCTTCTCCACGCACTTGGGCTGCGCATTCCACTGCATCGTGAAGTTGCGCTGGTTCGGGTAGAGATACGGCTCCATGTTGACCATATTGATCTCATAATCAAACTTATAGTCATCATTTGAGAAGGTATAGAGGTATTCGATATAGGCTTTCTTGTTGAGCACCTGGCATCCCGTACTGTCGGCCTCGGCGTTGGGATAAAGCCTAAGCGACAGCTTGTTATGCTTCTCGTACACTACGAGTTCCTCCGCATTGGCCACGAAGTAGCAATCGGCGGTGGAAATCTCCGTCTGGTCACGGAGCATGAGGTTTATGGCCATCTCGTTAGAACCGCCTTCGTAGATGACGAGCGGTTCCTTCTCGGCGCCCTTGGGGGTGTAGCGATAGACATCCTTGAGCTGGATTTCCTTGAGGTATCCGCCCTTCTTGCTGAAGCGGTAGTAGGCCTTGGAGGTCTCCACGGTATAATCACCGCCCTCGTCTACCTGGGCGTTCGAAAACTTCTGTGCCGGGGTGAGCTTGGCGGCCACCGGCTCGGCGGTCCTGTTCGTATCCGATTGAGCGTCCAGGGAGAGCCTCTCGGCAGTCTCCTGGGCTTCCTTATCCGCCTCCTGCGACATCATTTCTTCCTGCGCGGCCTTCTGCTTCTTGAGCTGCGATGTCTGGAAGAAGCTAAACCCCAGAAACAGCGCGAAAATCAGCAGCAGTCCGATAACTGTATTCTTATCCATTTTCCAATTTTAAAACGGCGGCAAAAGTACAAAAAAATCGGTAATCAGAAATTGAATTTCAACTTCACATTCACACCGAGGCGATTTTTGGCGGCGGGCTTCATCACGAAGGCCATGCTTTGATAATCATCAGCCGTTTTGGAGAGGCAGAAGGCACCCTCCTGGGTATCAGGGACATTGCTATACAAACGATGATGATACACCCCTGCCACTTCGATGGAGAGCACCGGCCCGATAAACAGCTGAATGCCAGCCATGGCGGTCCCGTAAAGACTATAGCGGAATGCGATATCGTCTTCCGTTCTGAAACGGTTGTCCGTGAACGTGCCGAAGTCATAATACCCGTTCTCGTCGATGAGCACATTAAAAAGGTCGTCGCCGTATTGTCCCGCGTACTTGGCGTCAAAAGAGGCATCCGTGTCTTCAGAAACCGCAAACACGTTGTCCAGACCTGCCCCTACAAAGAGAGAGAGATACTTCAGCGCGAAGAGATCGTAGCGCAAGGCCAACGGAACGGACACACATTTTTGTAACACTTCTTCTTGGTAATTTGTAACGGTGACCAGACGAGTGTAATCAACCCCATCCGGGTCGGTTGCCGCAAAGGAGTTTGTATAACGGTCCGCTGCAAAAGACTGTTTTACTTGACGATATGCGGGGGCGATTTCCAAGCTCAAACGGTGGCGGTTCTTGGCACATAACTGTCTGGCGAACAAGCCTCCCACGCTGAAATCGCGCAGGCCGAAAGTCGCGCCCTCGAAGTCGCCTTTATACTCATCCAAGAGCAAGTTGTTGGGATTCGTGAAAGCCCCGTAAAACAGGTAGGAACCGCTCACACCAATCGTGTTTTTTCTAGTATGGGAGCGAATCACCATGTAACCGGACTTGTTCGTGGGTAAAACTTCGTACGAAAAAGTGGCACAGCTCCTCCTATTCAATATTTTGGGGAAACTTTTTTCCACTGGCACAAACTGGTCGCCCACTTTGGTGACAAACCTTTCCGGTGTCTGCAACCGAATCCATTTCGCAGTGCCCGGCGCCGGTTCGTAGCGCACATAAACAGTCGTGGACGTGTCTATTGGCACTTCTCCATCGTTCTCCTGGGCGAACACGGATGCGCCTGCAAACAAAACAACCCATGCAATAATATACCGTATCTTATTCATAATCTTCATAATTTCAACAGTTTGAATGAATAAAACTCATTTCCAACACTCACTCTCAAGAAATAGACACCGGGAGCAATGCTTACCGCAATGGCATCCGAAACCAGATCCGTGACGCCGTATCCACGGGTGAGCAACAGTTTGCCATTCGCGTCATACAGAGACGCTGAGACATTTCCTGGCGACAATGCATTGACGTACAATATGATGCGTTCATTCGAGATATAGGCTTCCACTGCATTGGCGCCATAATCGGACGTGGCGGTCGAATAGCTGTGTGCATAGTAGGAACGGTTTTCGCAGCCCTCCCCTATCGGGTTGTTCAGGTAGGTCTCCACCCAGTAGAGATAGGACAGCGTGTCGATGCCGTAGCCATAGAGACAGTAGTTGTGGTCGCCGGGAATCACCGCCTCGTCGTTGGTGAAGCGGTTGGTGAAACCCCAGCGGTAGTGCACTTCGCCATATTCGGAATAGACGGGCTGGCAGACCAAGATGTTCGTATTTTCTTTGCGGCGGATTTCGGTGGTATCGGGCGCGATGCGGTTCACCACCTGCACAAGCAGCGAGGTGTCGGCGGCACAACCATTCTCTTCATCGGTCACCTGCATCGTCAGTTGTACACTCCCCTCGCCCATCTCGTGCAGCATCACCTGCGGCACATTCTCCGCACACAACACATTGTCCTTGAACCACTTGTACTGGTGGTCGGGATCCGAGATGTCGTAGGAATAGGTGGCGAACTGGTTGATACAAATGGCTGATTCGCCGGAGATGGCCAGTAATGCTGGGGATTCCACAATGGTGAGGTGCAGCGTCACGATAGAGTCGCAACCGGCGGCAGTGGCTTGATGGAACGTATAATCTCCTGATTCGGTGTAGGTTGTACCCCGCCAAGTGAAACTCTCGCATGCCATGGCAGTCGTGTCGCTGACAATCGAGTGGTTAATGGTCAAATGCAGCGTTATCACCGAGTCGCAACCGACCGCGTTGGTTTGATAGAACGTATAATCTCCTGATTGCGTGTAGGTTGAGCCTTGCCAGGTAAAGCTATCGCAGGCCACGGCGGCGGTGTCGCCAAAAGACGGCTGCTTGATGGTCAGGTGCAGCGTGTCCACCTGCGTGCAACCGTTCGCATCCAAGTGGCCGTAGGTGTGGGTGCCGCTCTGCGTGAAGGTGATGCCGTTCCAGACGAAGCTCGCGCAGGCGGTCTCCGTGACGGCAGTGTTGACGGGGGTATGGATGGTTAGGTGCAAGGTATCTACCTGCGTGCAACCGTTCGCATCCAAGTGACTGAACGTGTACGTGCCGCTCTCCGTGTAAACAGTGCCGTTCCAGAGGTAACTCATACAAACGGTCTCGTAGACAGCGGTATGTACAGGATGATAGACAGTCAGGAGCAACGTGTCCACCTGCATGTAACCGTTCGTATCCAAGTGGCTGTACGTGTACGTGCCGCTCTGTGTGTAAACGGTGCCGTTCCAGAGGTAGCTCTCGCAGGCGGTGTCAGTGTACAAAGTGTCTCCAGGCGCCGAAATGAGACATGAATTGAAAAAAAACAAAACTATGCCCAACAAGGATAAGTGCTTCATATTTCTATAGGATTGTCCATAACTAATTAAAACTGCAAAAATACCACATATTACAACTGTTGTCAAGGATAAGTTATCCACAAAAGGAGGCAAGTTTTCAACACTTCCCAACAATTCGCCGTGCTATATGAGATGTTCGCTTGTCGTTCCGAAAAAAATGTATTTTTGCACTGCAAAAAAATGTCGGTCCTCACGACTGTTTTGCAATGGATTACGTAATAGACAATGGAGTGTCGTATGATGAATAAACGATTGATTTCGGTTGGATGCAGTAAGGTTCGCCGTTTCTGCACGGTGTTTTTGTTTGTTCTGGCGTGCGGTACGGTGTGCGGGCAGGAGAAGTTCATCTTCACGCCGCAATGGACTGCTCAGGCGCAGTTCGCCGGCTATTATGTGGCGCTGGAGAAAGGCTTCTACAAGGACGCCGGCCTTAAGGTGGAGATTGTCCACCCCTCCCCTACGCAACCGGCCATGAAGCGCATCCGGAACAACGAAAGCCATGCCACCACCCTGCAACTCTGCCAAGCCATGGAAATCATGGACGAAGGCATCGAGTTGGTGAACATCCTGCAGACCTCCATGAACAACGCGATGGTCATCGTGTCGCGCCGCGGGGTGGATCCGCTGACCCAGAAAGGCGAGCGGGTGGGTATCTGGAGCGCAGGTTTCGGGCAGCTGGCTAAGTGCATGAGCATGAAAGAACATCTCGATTACAATTGGACCCCCTTCGCTTCCAACGTGAACCTGTTCGTGGCAGGCGCCATCGACGCCACCCTGGCCATGAGCTACAACGAATATTACCAGCTGGTGCAGACAGGGCTGCCCGTGAACGAGAAGTGCGTGTACCGTTTCTGCGACCATGGCTACAACGTGCAGGAGGACGGCGTGTATATGACACGGGAGTATTACGAAAGCCATCGTGCGGAGGCAAAGAAATTCGCCCAGGCAAGCCGCAGAGGTTGGGAGTGGGCGGCCGCTCATCCGGAAGAGACACTGGACATCGTGATGAAATATGTGCAAGAAAACCATATCATCACAAACCGGATCCTGCAGAAGCTGATGCTGGACGAGGTGCTCCGTTTGCAGGTGGACCGTGATTCAAAGAAACGGGAGTTCCGGCTGCGTCAGGACATGGTGAAACAGGCCAGTGACCTTATGCTGGAGTGCAAAATGCTGAAACACGAAGTCACCTACGATCAACTAATAGCCAGATAGCCATGAAATTAAGACTCTTTTCCCTAATCAAAAGGTCATTGCCATTACGACTGAGCCTCTTTGTCGTTGTTTTCGCCGCAATCATTCTGATTATGGCGTTGGGGTACATGTTCAGCGTGTCCCGCCAAGCCATCCGCCAGGAAGCCATCAACCGGGCCACGAATCAGCTGGAGAATACCACCCTGCGTGTGACCTCCATCCTGAACATGGTGGAAGTCGCCACCAACAACACCGCTTGGCTGGTCAACCGCCATCTCGACACCCCCGACATCATGTTTGAATACTCAAGCCGGATATTGAAGAACAACCCCGATCTCAATGGCTGTTCCATCGCCTTCGAGCCCGATTTTTTCCCAGGACGCGGGCGCTACTTCTCCGCCTATTCCTACAACGACAAAGGGGTGATTAAAACCACCCAAGAGGGCAACGAGCATTATGAGTACTTCTATATGGATTGGTATCAGCTCTGCAAACTGCTGGATCGCCCGGTGTGGACGGAACCCTTCATCGATTACAATCCCGAGAACATCTACTCTAAAGATATGATTGCCTCTTACTGCCAACCGTTGAAAGACAAAGAAGGGAACTATATCGGCACTATTTCCGTGGACATATCGCTGGAATGGCTCTCCAATACCATTTCGGCGGTGAAACCTTACCCCAACTCCTATAGCATTATGATTGGTCAGGGTGGCACTTTTTTTGTACATCCTGACTCGACTAAACTCGTCTATCAGTCCATCTTCACCGAATCAATGGAACATCCTGATTCAGCTATGGTGGAACTGGGTCACGCCATGCAGCGCGGCGAAGAAGGAATGCGCCAACTGTCGATCAACGGCGAGGACTGTTATGTCTTCTTCAATCCTCTTGGATCAACCGGATGGAGCGTGGCCATTGTCTGCCCCGAAAGCGACATCTTCGGCAGTTTCAACAAGTTGCGTCGTTCTGTGACAGGCACGGTCATCGGAGGCCTGTTACTGCTGATGCTGGCGTGCGGACTTATTGTCCGTCACGAGCTGAAACCGCTCACGAAACTCGCCCGCCAGACGGAAACTGTCGCTTCGGGTGATTTCAGCGTGATACTGCCCGATGACGGTCGTCGGGACGAGATCGGACAGCTCAGCCAGTCGTTCACCAACATGCAACATTCACTGGTCAATTACATCGAAGAGTTGAAGAGCACCACCACACAGAAAGCCTCCATCGAAAGGGAACTGAAAGTGGCCAGTGAAATCCAGATGAGCATGGTGCCCCGTATGTTCCCGGCATTCCCGAGCCGCAAGGACATCGACCTCTACGCCTCCATAACTCCCGCCAAGGAGGTGGGTGGCGACCTCTATGATTACTTCATTCAGGACGAGAAGTTCCTGTTCTGCGTTGGCGATGTTTCCGGCAAGGGCATTCCTGCCAGCCTCTTCATGGCCGTCACCCGGAACCTCTTCCGCATCGTGGCGCAGCAAGGACATACGCCGGTGGAAATCGCCAACCAAATCAACAACATCCTCTCCAAGGACAACGACCAAGCCATGTTTGTGACGATGTTCATCGGCAAGGCGGACCTCCGTACCGGACACCTCGATTACTGCAACTGCGGTCACAACGCCCCCATCTTCGACGGGCAGTTCCTCGAGATGAAGTACAACAACCAGCCTCTCGGCCTTTGGGAAGACGACCCATTCTACGGCGAAAGCATCGACAACATCAAGGGCAAACACATCCTGCTCTATACCGACGGTCTTAACGAGGCCGAAAATCCGGATAAGGAACAACTTGGAAACGACCGTTTAATCGAACTGATGCAAGATGCGCAAGATTTGGACGCCTGCCATGTGGTTGAAATGCTTGTGAAGGCTGTTGAGGAACACAGAGCCGGCGCAGAACCGAACGATGACCTGACATTGTTGTGTTTAACGATTAAGGATTAAAATAAAAATGATGAATAAGGAAAAGGAATTTGATGACAATGAAATTATTGAACTCACCGACGAAGATTTAGAGAAGGCTGTCGGGGGGTGTTCTGTTAATCCCACCATTATGAATGGTATCTGTTTTGTTTAGAGTATTCGGAAAATGAAAAAAGTTTGGATCTGGCTATTGGCACTTACGACCTTGGCTTTCACCGCATGCCGGAACAATGAAAGCAAGGATACACTCTCGCCAGCAGAGAAGAAGCTCATGGCGGCAGACTCTGTTGCCCGTCATGCCATTTATTCTTTTGACAGGAGTTTTTACTGGCAAGCAGATCCCAAACGGGCAAATTTCATTGTTGACAGTCTGAAGAATTATGTCGATAGTTTAGAAAATTGTGGCGACTTGACCGAGTTGGTTGCTGACGAGTTACGCGGCGAACTTTATATGTATACTCTTCGCGACGGATATGAGCCATATTTCAACAAGATTATGGCTCAAGAAGCCCCCACAGACATCCAACAGTGGCATTACAAAACGGCAGGCAATTATCTTGCATATCAGTTATATATGAGGCACAACTACGAGGGATTCCTGCGCGTGGCGGTGCCTCTAATCGCGTGGATGGACTCTTTGGATAACGACAACTGGAAAAAGAAGATGAGCCAGTTACCCCCTTCTTATGAAAACGGCACCTACAGTACCTGGGCTCAGAGAATGAATCTTTATTCGCTGTTAGGGTGCTGTTATCTGAAGTTGGAACAGCGCGAGAAGGCGAAGGAAGTTTTCCAACAATTTGACACCTACAGCAAGGGAGTGCTCGCCGAAGACTCGTCCCGTATCAGTCCCCTCTTTGTCAACACCTACGCCAGAGTCAAGGACGCCTACGTCAGGGTGAAAGATTGGGAGGAAGTGGTCAAGTGGCTGGATATCCTCGACACGCTTGGAACCCTTTATGGACAGAAAGAGCCGGAATCGAATATTCTAAAGATATACAACATTTACGGCCATCTGGACGATGCTCTGGATCTGTGGATCAAGGGCGACACGGATTCCGCCGCCGTCGAATACGGCACGTTCATCAAGGATGCCTACGGCGACCTAAACGCCATGATCCAATCCTGCGACCAATACCTGATGCCTGCAAAGCAGTATGAAGAAGCCGCCGAGCATTAC
>Ga0310696_10000537_pt1 | contig 59281 bp, 46 predicted proteins | sample AusTroGonzalo_MG_4_FD_203885 | JGI IMG/M metagenome (GOLD analysis project Ga0310696, IMG submission 203885) | Bovine rumen microbial communities from tropical cattle in Woodstock, Queensland, Australia - Gonzalo_02 (v2) (version 2) | ecosystem: Host-associated > Mammals > Digestive system >...
GCAGCCCTTCGACTCCGCTCAGGGTGCGGCTTCACAACGCTCCCCGTTCCGTATCGCGTGTTTCGACTAGCTTCCGTACCTTTAGCTCACGCAGCGAAGCAAGTAAATGACGAGCCCCTTTATTTATGCCATCGTATAAATACTTGATAACATTACAATTACGTACATCACACAGATTTTTATCAGACAACAATAGTTGATTACGTCGTGCTAAATTTCAACTATTCCTGCTAATAAAGCATATCGGAACATCCTCAGCAGAATCTTATTCCCAAAAAATGAGTAGAATTTTTCTTTCGACAGTAAATCACTGTCTAAGAGCATATAATCTCTTAGTAACCACTGCAATTTTGCTTATAATGTCGGTTGAAATAGTTGAAATTACGCCATAGTCGGCACTTGCAAGTTTCCCCGCTTCGCCGTGAATCCACGTTCCGACAATCGCCGCATCGTCAACCGAATAACCTTGTGCAAGCAATGATGTGATTACTCCTGTCAGCACATCGCCGCTTCCGCCGGTGGCAATGCCAGGATTCATACCTATATAAAATAATATGCGCCCATCGGTAAGCGAAATTGCTGTTATTCCACCTTTCAGCACGACAACGCATTTGTGCTTCTGCGAAAATTCAGACATAGTGCGAAGCCGTTCAAACGGAGTTTCAATTTTCCCGAAAAGCCTTTCAAATTCCTTCGGGTGCGGCGTAATTATACAATTCTCCAATTTGTCAAACAACTGCCGATTATTAGAAATAACATTTATTGCATCGGCATCGACGACCATTGGTTTTCTGCAACTTAACGCATTGGCAACAAGACTTACAGCAACCTCCTCCACTCCTATTCCGGGACCAATTCCAATGGCAGAAAACTTTTCGGCATCGCCGTTCCAATTTTCTATATACATTACCTCGGGTACGGAAATCTGCATAATATTGCAGTTGTCGTCGGGCGATGAAACGCTTAACAATCCGATGCCACTACGCAGACAAGCCCTCGAAGCCATCACAGCAGCACCAGCCTTGCCTTTGCCACCAGCAAGCAGCAGGGCGTGTCCGAACGTCCCCTTGTGGTCGAACGGATGACGAGGCTTTATTCTTCCAACCACATCGCTTTCCTCAATACAATACCACGCACATTCCATCTGGTCGGTAGCCTTCATTTCGTGTCCGATGTCAACTAGTAGCACATTGCCATAATACTTGTAATTTTCCGCAAACATCGACGACAAGGGACGATTTCCGATTGAGAAAGTAACATTTGCCCTTATTATTGCACCATCGTTTTGCAAATTGTCCTCACCGAACAAACCAGACGGAATGTCAATCGACCAGACTTCTGATGACGATGAATTGATAAGATTGATAACCTCGGCAAACTTGCCATTTACGCTTCGGCTCAATCCTGTACCAAAAATCGCATCTATCACAATGCAATCTTCTGGAATATAAAGTTTTTGAATTTCTGTTCGGCTTAGAAATGTAATTCCTTCTTCGCCATACCTATTAATATTAGTCTGGCATTCTGGAGAAATCTTACTGGAGAAATCACAAAACCAAACACTTATATTCACATCTGCATTTTTCAGCATTCTCGCCACACCAAGACCGTCGCCACCATTGTTGCCGGTGCCTGCCACAACCAAAAAGTTTTTCTTGTAAAAATCTGGGCAGTAAATTATCATTTCGGCATACAGATTCTGCACGGCGCGCTCCATTAATTCGTATGATGAAATGCCTTGTGCCGACATAGTTAAAGCATCGAGTTGTTTGGTTTGCTGCGAACTTAGAATCTTTTTCATTTCCAGTCAATTTTTTTAGCAAAAATACTCTTGTCGGCAATAATTTTTCTGTTCGACTGAAAAATTGTTAATAACTTTAACATTTCAAGGAAAATGTTTTTTATTGCATAAAACTAATAACAACAGACTAATCGAAAAGTTTTTTAGATAAACTACAATTTAAACAAAATCGTGTATAGTCATTTATTGTTAACAAAATGCTATTATAAAAACATTCGTTTATTTTTGTTTTGATAACTTTGCGAAACATATAACTTTAAATAAACTGTATGATGAGAAAATTTATCTTTACTATTGCAGCTTTGATAATTTCCATTGCTGCATTTGCGCAGACAGAAGGCGCAGATTGTGCCAATCCGAGCACAATCGAAAGTCTCCCCTACAATGCTAGCAACGTGTCAACATTTGGCACATGCACCTACACGTTCCCCAACAACACCACTATGAGAAGCGGAAATTACGTGTTTAAGTTTATCCCAAGTGAGGATCAAACGGTTAACATTACAATTTCTGGAATCAGCAGGTCGTATAGTCCAGAAGCAACTTCACTGACGACATATCCTAATGTGGGTTTATATCTGTATAATGGATGTCCGAATGATGCAAATTCCCAACTCATAGGAACACCCTTCGTTTCAAATTCGATAACTGCAACATCTGGTTCGATAAGCAACGCAATACTTTCTGCTTCAAACGAATACTATATTATTGTGGCTGCAGATTCTATTATAAGAGATGAAGTTTCTTTACCATTTGTTGGTGTAATATCAGAAGCAATAGCAAGCTACACCACAGCAACTTTCAGCCTTTCTGTTGAAAGAGTCGTAGAACACGATGTTGCAGTCCGCACAGTAACTGTTGCAAATTCGGGATGTTCGGCAACAACTTCCGTTTCGTACACAATTGCTAACCCCGGCACACTTGAAATAGCAGAAAATGCAGTGTCGGTAGTATGCAATGTAAATGGTGTTGAAGCAGCAACCGAAACACTTCCTGCAATTGCATCGGGCGCTACGTTGACAAGAACTTTTGAAGATGTGGCTTTGGCAGAAGGTAGCAATACTATCGAAATCGTTGCAACCCTTGCTGGTGACGAAGCCGAAGAAAACAATTCTGGCAATGCAACTGCTGTAAGAAATGCTGTTATTTCCGACTTCCCATTCTCGGAAAGTTTTGAAGGCAACGCTCCATATAATTGGACAGCAAGCCCTGCTAACTCTTGGTCAATCAACCAGCTCGAAGGTAGCGACAACTTCTTCTATATGACCGACACCGCTGTCAGCAAGAACTCATACATCGCATCTCCTTGCTTGAGTTTCGCAGGACTTGATATGCCGGAACTTCATTTCGACGTTGCCGCTGACTATCCTGTTTCTTCAGGCGGAATGGGCGATATTTTTGGAATAGGCGGAGGCTCATCAACCAAAGGTTTCGTATTAGGTTCAATCGACGGAACAACTTGGGATACAGTGGCTCCTATCGAAGCAAGTGGTGTTCCTGTAAACAAGAACATCAGCCTTGCAAGATACGCCAACCAGTCGAGCGTACAACTTCGCATAATATACAATGCTGGTTCTGGTTTTGACCTTGGCGATCTGTTTGGTGGAACTACAACTGGCGGCGCTGGCGTTGCTGTTGACAACATCGTAGTAAGAAATGCAGCCGACAAGGACTTGGGCGTTATTGCAATCACTGGTCCTATATCGGGTTGCGGTCTCTCGAACGGTCACGTAAGCATAACAGTAAAGAACTATGGTCGCGTAGCACAGTCGTCATACGTTGTAAAATATTCTATTGACGGTGGCGCAAACTGGACAGAAGAAACTATCAGCAACTCGATAGCAGTAGGCGGAACGTATGATTATACATTCAACGCAACACTCAGCCTTTCTACATACGGAACATATAACATAATTGCAAAGACAGAACTTACCGATGACGAAGACGCAAGCAACGACGAGGCAGAAGGCACGGTTGTATCACAAGGTTCGTATAATGCAGACAACGCATACGCAATATTTGACGATCCAGAATTCCTAAACGACTGGTATGCAGACGGCACCAATTCATCCTGGGCATTCGGCAAAACCGCTATTTCTCAAAATGACAGTATCTGGACTTGGGCAACGAATCCTAACGGACCTGTAAATCCAGGTGAAGAATCATATTTGTACTCACCTTGCTATGACCTGACAGGAATGGAACATCCAATTATCAAGATAAACTTGAAGTACAACCTCAGCGCTATGGATATGGGCGATACTGGTGACACTGGCGATATGCCATTCGACCCAAACAGTATGTTTGGCATCTTTGGTGGTTCCCTTTCATTGGCTTACACATATAATGGTTCATCATGGTATAACATTGAAGCCGGCGAACTCAACGAAGGATGGTACACTCCGAGTATGATGACAGAAGGTATGGGCGAGGCTGGATGGTCTGGCAATACAAATGGTTTTGTATCTGTAAAGACAAACCTTCACATACCTACGAACATTGACCGTACAAACATTAAGTTCAGATTTGCATTCAAGACCACCAGTATGAATATGGGCGACGATGAAACAGGAATGGGCGACATATTTGGAAACATCTTCGGTGGTATGACTGGTGGAAACTCAATACAGGGTGCTGCAATCAATAACTTCGTAGTTTACGACTGCTCTCCTATTCCATCGGCATCGTTCACACACTCCGAACCATTATGTACAGGACGACAAATACAATTCACCAACAATTCGCAGAATGCAGATTCGTACGTATGGAACTTTGGTGATGGTAATGACACAGGCCTCGATTTAAGTCAACTTACTGACGACGAAAATTTTGACTTAGGCTCATTCTTTGAAAGTGACAATTCTACTACATCAACCGAAGAAAACCCGACTATGACTTACCAGACCGCTGGTGAATACAGAGTAATTCTTAGCGCAACTAACGAATGTGGAACTAGCACATACGAGGAAACTTTGAATGTCAACTCCTGCACCAACATCGATGAAGTTGAAGCTGGCATCAGCATCTATCCTAACCCGGCAAGCAGCACAATCAACATCGTAAATGCAGAAAATGCAAATGTTGAAATTGTAAACGCTCTCGGTCAGGTTGTATATGCTAAGGAAAATGTTTCTGGTGAAATTTCAATTGACGTAAGAAATCTTTCTGACGGAATGTATTTCGTAAAAGTCAACGACACAATAACTAAGGTTAACATTGTCAAGTAACCATTTCATAACATAATTTAGTAAGAATCTGCCGCCAAAAATGGTGGCAGATTTTTTTTACTGTAGTTTGTTTTTATAACAAACGATTATATATAAGGACCGTCATTCCACAAGTCAGAACATACACGCGACACGGAACGGGGAGCGTTGTAAGCCGCTCACTGAGCGTAGTCGAAGTGCGGCAATATACAAGTGGAGATTGCTCACTTCGTTTCGCGAGGCTGCAAGCAGCGTTCCGTATAAGTGAACTCACAAGCAACGTTCCTTATGCTGTTCGTTCTACTTTACGGAATGACAGAGTGTTGGTCAAAAAATCAAATTAATTTCATTTACTTGTAAACTATAGCCATTTTTTTTGAAATAAATGAAACTTTTTTTGAATCTTATCGTATAAGAGATTAGTTTTAAAAATAAGAAATGAGACAACTAAAAATTACTAAATCAATTACCAATCGCGAGAGCGCATCGTTGGACAAATACTTGCAGGAGATTGGTAAAGAAGAACTTATCACCGTAGAAGAAGAAGTTGAATTGGCGCAGAGAATCAGGAAAGGTGACCGTGCAGCATTGGAAAAACTTACAAAGGCCAATTTGCGTTTTGTCGTTTCCGTGGCAAAGCAGTACCAGAATCAAGGCTTGAGCCTCCCCGACCTTATCAACGAAGGCAACCTCGGACTTATCCGCGCTGCCGAAAAGTTTGACGAGACACGTGGTTTCAAGTTTATATCGTATGCTGTATGGTGGATTCGCCAGTCGATACTTCAGGCATTGGCAGAACAGGCTCGTATTGTAAGGCTTCCTTTGAACCAGGTTGGTTCGCTCAACAAGATCAACAAGGCTTTGTCACGCTTCGAACAGGAAAACGAACGCCGTCCTACCTCTGAAGAACTGGCTAAGGTTCTTGATATGCCGGAAGACAAGATTTCCGACACTCTGAAGGTTTCTGGACGTCACACTTCACTTGATGCTCCGTTCGCAAACGGCGAAGACAACAGCCTTGTCGATGTGCTTGAAAATACCGATTTGCCGAACACCGACTCAAAACTTATAGAAGAATCACTTTCGAAGGAAATCGAGCGTGTACTTGCAGCGTTGACCGAAAGGGAAAGAGAAATTGTAAAGATGTTCTTCGGCATCGGCGGTCCAGAAAGAACTTTGGAAGAAATCAGCGACCAGTTCGGACTTACCCGCGAAAGAGTAAGACAAATCAAGGAAAAGGCAATCAGACGATTAAAGCATTCCAACAGAAGCAAGTTGCTGAAGAGTTATTTAGGTTAAAAATAAAAACCACTTTGAATAACAAAGTGGTTTTTTTATATTCATTGGAATAGGCTCAAAAAGCATCTATTATTGTCCGCTAAAAATTAATAGGTCATTCCACAAAGCTGAGTGAACCGACTAAGGAACGTGTCGTGTGAACTCGCTTATGCGGAATCTCCTTGAATAATAACACAATAGGAGATCTTCACAACGCTCCCCGTTCCGTATCGCGTGTTACGACTAGCTTCCGTACCTTTAGCTCACGCAGCGAAGCAAGTAAATGACAAGCCCTTTTATTAGTATTGTCATCTAAATGCTTGATAACATCACAATTACGTACGTCATCCAGATTTTTATCGGACAATAATGAAAAGCATCTATTGTCACAAACAATATATTTCTATCGTTCATACTCGCTACGGCTTTCAAGAATTGAAATCAAATCATCAGCCAATTGCTTTTTCATACCACAAAACGAATTGTAGTTGTTTCTCACGATTTCACGACTACGGGCTAACGAATCTCCAGATATGTTGCCCAAATTATTTTCCACCAACGAAAGGCAATCCAAAGCAAGCATCTCGTCAGCCTCTACAAATTTCTGAACAAATGGAGTAACATCATCGAACACGACCGACGACTGCCATAGATTTGAAATAAATTCACCTATCAAGTCATGATTCATATATGCCGAAAGACATTCAAGAATATCTCCAGAAACCTTTGCACTTTTCAAATCCAAGAACACCCGACCTATTTCCGTACGTACATCTACAAATGGGGTTGAGAAAAACACCTCAATCATCGGAGCGATGCAATAGTTTCCGCCAATTTCACGAATAGCATTCAAAGTATCAATAACAACCTCCTCGTCTGAACTATGCAGGTCGGCAATTATTTTTTTCTGTTCCTTACTCAAATTAGAAAGATCTATCATAACAAAAAAATTGAATAAAGTGCAAACTTACAAAAAAAAGCCATTTATGCACTCATATAAACAAACAAATTTACACATCCTAATTATCAATACATTAGCCTCATTACATCTACACTAAACACATTATTTCTCTATAGCATTATTCACATTCCATTATTGAATATAGTTAATATCTTGTTGTAATATTTAGGAGTGCTGTGGTTGCAACGGCTTACTTTTGCACATAGTATAGAGAATTTGGAATTGAAATGACAGAAAAAGTACAAATTGCTTGCAATCAGGAATATTATGTGGCTAAAATTTATGGCTGCAACGAATTTCGTAAGAAGATCGAGGGCTTTGGCATGGAGGTAGGTAAGAAGATTGTCGCACTGAAATCTGCTGCTGATGGTCGGCTTACTTTTTCTGTCGAAGGATGCAAGCGAAACTGTACATTTCCCAAATCTTATCTCTCTAATCTTTCGTTAGTTTCGGCTTCCGACCCGCAATGCCAGGATTTTATAATCAACGAACTGAATACTGTGAATGTTTCCTTGTTCCAGACAAAGGAATCGTTTGCTACGGGATTGTTTGGCGGAGAGGCGAATGCCAAGTTTGAGAACTATGACATTAACGTAACTTATTTGCCACAAGTCGATTACATTTTTGGCGACGATTATGCCAACAAGCGTTTCCGCAATCTGGTGCTTGCCGAAAAGACGGATGTCTATGTCGCTGTAGTCGATTTCCATAAGTTGGAAACGGAGTTAGTGCCAGTAGTTCAGTTGATGGACTTGGGTGTGAAGATTGTGCTTGTCATAAGAGGCTACTGCGAGGAAAATGAAGATGGTCTGCACATTGACTTGAATAAGATGTCGAAGTATATGGGCATTCCAATTGCTCTGTACAACGAGGCTGATGAGACTGGCGAAAGTCGCGAAAGTGTGATGCGTACGATTTTGTCTGCATACGCCGGAGACAATCCCGATATGCGCTATGTTCATGTGAATTATGGTCGTCAGGTGGAAAGACATATCCGCTTGATACAGAAAGAAGTTGAGAGTAAGAAAGGTTTTGATTTCAATGCTTCGTCGCGGTATATGGCAATAAGTTTGCTCGAAGAGGACAGGATAGTGCATAGTTTCAACACACCTTGCCATTCGTGCAATACCGTAAAGTGCTTTGTAAAAAGACATTCCGCTGTCTTGGGCAAACAGTTCAACAATCATGTGTATTACGTGCTGAAGCAGGCTCGCCGTTCTTACATCGATGGTCTGATGTCGAAGGTTACTGGTGTGCGCAAGTCGCAGTGGGATTCCGAGAAGGCCGATTCGATACTTCTGCACAAGACTTGGGGATTTCCGCTGTTTCTGCTTATTATGGCAGCAATTTTCTGCGCGACATTCGAACTTGGGTGCTTCCCTATGGAGTGGATTTCCAACGGAATAGCGTCATTGTCGGAGTCGTTGCGAATGTCGATGCATGGAGCGGTCGGCAGTTTTATTGCCGATGGACTTGTCGTAGGTGTTGGCGCTATGCTTGCCTTGCTGCCTAACATTTTGATTTTCTATCTGTTGATTGGCATTCTGGAGAATTCGGGCTATATGTCGCGAGCATCATATTGCGTGGATGCTTTTATGCGCAAACTTGGATTGCAAGGCAAATCGCTGGTTCCTATGGTGCTGGGATTTGGTTGCTCGATTCCTGCCATAATGAGCGCAAGGCATATCGAAAGCAAGAAAGACAGGATTCTGGCTACACTTGCCATACCATTTTTGCCCTGTGCTGCGCGTGTGCCGGTCTGCTTGCTTTTGGTGTCGGCATTCTTCCCGAAATTCCCTGCATTGATAATGTTCATTGTATATCTGGTGGGAATGTTGCTCGCAATAGCTTTTGCAAAGATATACAGCAGGACCTTGTTGAAAAACAATGAATATCCATACATTATTGAACTCGCATCATACAAGAAGCCAACGCTCTTTATTTCATTGAGTTATATGTGGAATCGCACTTGGGAGTACTTGAAGCGCATTTCTGGAATTGTCGTGTTAGGTGCAATCGTTGTGTGGGCTTTGGCATATTTTCCGCAAAATGTTGAAAATAGGGAAGATGCGTCTGTGGCAGAAGCTGGGATAGAATCTTCGGCATTGGCGAAGTTCGGCAATTTAATAGAGCCAGTTTTCCGTCCGCTAGGCTTCGACTGGAAGATGTCGGTGGAAGCAATATCTGGATTTGCAGGCAAGGAGTTGACTGTCAGTACAATGTCGATGCTAAATAGAACTGGAGAAGTATCTGCTGATGACGATGATTGCAATGCAAATGGAGCTGTTGCTGCATTGGCATTCGTGTTCTTCATGCTGATATGTTTCCCGTGTTTGGGAGCCACATCGGCAATACGCAAGGTATCTGGGTTCAAGTGGGCAGCCCTGTCGGCAGGCGTGTCTATAGTGCTTGCGTGGATTGTGGCATTTGGAGTGTATCAGATTGGGGCGCTGATATAAAACAAATTACTTTATATAAATAAAATCTTGCCATTTTCATTTCATTTTTCTATCTTCGCGACGAATTTTGAGTTGTGTAATATGTACCTTAGGCAGGTAAGAGATATTGATGCAAATGTTGCAGGAATTAGTTGTTTTGATTCTTGTAATTTGTTGAATACCAATCAATTACCCCCCCCCACTACCATACACACAAAGAAATCTGTTAATACAGAACCTCCTCAAATTATCCATTGTCATTTTTTACATTATGCCGACCCTTCGACTCCGCTCAGGGTGCGGCTATTTTCCATTGTTAACAATTAATATTAAATATCATGAGAAGATTTTATGCTCTTATCTTTCTGCTTTCCCTCTGTTTGGGAGCATTTTCGCAGGAAATCACAGTCCGCTTTACCGGACAGCTTAACGGAACAAGCTACTGCCGTCTTGACAGCGTAGCAGTTACTAACCTTACCCGCGACTGGACGGAAACAATCGAGTATCCCGATACAATAATAGTGCTAGGTGGTACTGTGGGAATCGACCTGAACATTGCCGCCACTCAGGGGCTTGGGCAGAACATCCCAAATCCGTTCGACTGCGAAACCCGCGTTGAGCTTTCGGTATCGCAGCGCGAAAATGTGCGTATGCAACTGCTTGACGCATCTGGAAAACAGTATGCCGAGTATAGCGGTTCGCTCGATGCAGGCGTACATACCTTCGACATTTCGGCTGCAGCACCGCAGACCTATATATTAAATGCTGTTGTTGGCGACAAGTCCTATTCCATACGTATGGTAAATATGGGCAGCGGATGCGGAAGCAGCATAAAGTACGCCGGCATTTCGGGTAGCATTACGGCAAAGTTGACCAGCACCAACGAGTTCCAGAATGGTGACAATATGCGCTATGTTGGCTATATGACCATTTACGGTGATATTGTTGCAAGCACCGCAGTTGAGCAGGCGCAGACCGCAAGCGAAGACATAACGCTGAACTTTGCGCATTGTTTAAATACGTTCGGCACCGACATTCAGTCCGTTTGCGAAAGTTACACTTGGATTGACGGCGTAACATACACAGAAAGCACCAACGAGCCTACTTTTACGCTGACCAATGCCGCAGGTTGCGATTCTATCGTAACTTTGAACTTGACAATAAACCGCAATACAGGAATTGATACCCAGACCGCTTGCGATAGTTATACTTGGATTGACGGTGTAACCTACACCGAAAGCACTACCGAACCGACTTTCACTTTGACTAACACGGCTGGCTGCGATTCGGTTGTAACTTTGCATTTGACAATAAACCACAGCAATACGGGCATTGAAGAACAGACCGCTTGCGAAAGCTACACTTGGATTGACGGCGTAACCTACACCGAAAGCACCAATGAACCGACATTTACGCTGACAAATGCCACTGGTTGCGATTCTGTTGTTACCTTGCACTTGACAATAAAACACAGCAGTACAGGCATTGACGAGCAGTCCGCTTGCGATAGTTACACTTGGATTGACGGTGTAACCTACACCGAAAGCACCACCGAACCAACATTTACTTTGACAAATGCTGCTGGTTGCGATTCGGTTGTAACTTTGCATTTGACAATAAACCACAGTACTACAGGCATTGACGAGCAGACCGCTTGCGAAAGCTACACTTGGATTGACGGTGTAACCTACACAGAAAGCACCACCGAACCGACATTTACTTTGACAAATGCCGCAGGTTGCGATTCGGTTGTGACACTGCATTTGACGATAAACCATAACACAGGAATTGATACCCATACCGCTTGCGAAAATTATACTTGGATTGACGGTGTAACTTACACAGAAAGCACTACCGAACCAACTTTCACTTTGACCAACGTGGCTGGCTGCGATTCGGTTGTAACACTGCATTTGACAATAAACCACAGCAGTACAAACATTGACGAGCATACCGCTTGCGAAAGTTACACGTGGATTGATGGTGTAACCTACACCGAAAGCACCAATGAGCCTACTTTTACACTGACAAATGTCGTTGGTTGTGATTCAGTTGTAACTTTACATTTGACAATAGTTTGTCAGCCAACCGTACAGACCAATGTCGCTACTGATATTACTTCTGACGGAGCAACCATTTATGGCGACGTAATTTCCGATGGCGGTGCAACAGTAACTGCACGAGGATTCTTATACGGAACATCCGAAAATAATCTTACAGAAGATGTGCAAAGTGGCAATGGCACAGGCAGTTTTTCTGCAAACCTCACAGCCCTTACTTCTGGCACCGCATATTACTATAAGGCATACGCCACCAACAGCGAAGGTACGGCATACGGTGAGGTATTGTCGTTTACAACATTGCCGACAACTGGTACGCAGAACGGACACGAATGGGTTGACCTCGGTCTGCCATCTGGTGCACGCTGGGCTACCTGCAATGTAGGCGCCGATACTCCCGAGGGTTACGGCAACTACTACGCTTGGGGAGAAACTACGACCAAGGAAACATATTCATGGGCAACATATATATATGCAGAAGGAACATCTAATAACGACCCGAAATTGACTAAATATTGCTACAATGCCACATACGGCAACGATGGCTTTACAGACGAATATACAATCTTGCTACCTGAAGACGATGCCGCTACCGCAAACTGGGGGACGGGTTGGAGAATGCCGATACCGACGGAAATGGAAGAATTGTACAATAATTGCACTTATGCCTGGATAACAGAGAACGGCGTACTAGGAATGCAATTTACCGGACCTAACGGCAACTCCATCTTCCTGCCCGCTGCTGGCGTCCGTGGCCCTAGCGGTCTCCAGGAAGCAGGTACCAATGGCAAATACTATTCAAGTTCGCTCGGTACGAGTTATCCGCGCAGCGCGCGTTCTTTAAACATCAGTTCGGACGATCCCGAATTTGGAAACACCTATCGTAACTGGGGACTTTCTGTGCGTCCTGTCTGTGCATCCGCACCAATAGTAAACACCAATGTTGCAACAAACATTACACTTGACGGCGCAACTCTCAATGGCAATATAATTTCCGATGGCGGCGCAACTGTGACCGACCGCGGTTTCCTATATGGGACAAGCGAAAGTGACCTTACGCAGACCGTACAGAGCGGTAACGGTACAGGCAGGTTTACTGCAAACCTCACAGACCTAACCTCTGGTGCTACCTATTATTATAAAGCATACGCCACCAATAGTATAGGAACAGCATACGGCGAAGTCGTGTCGTTTACAACTCTTAGTGTCCCCACGGTACAGACCAATGCTGCTACAAATATTATTGCAGATGAAGCAACCATCTCCGGCAATGTAACCTCCGACGGTGGAACAGACGTAACCGCCTGCGGTTTTATTTACGGTACGGATGCCAACAGCCTTACTCAAACCATACAAAGTGGCAGCGGTACAGGCAGCTTTACATCAAACCTCACAAGCCTAACATACGGTACTACCTATTATTATAAGGCATACGCCACCAATAGTGTAGGAACAGCATACGGCGAAGTTTTGTCGTTTACAACCAATAGTTCTGCTAATGCTCCTACGGTACAGACCAATGCTGCAACAAATATTACAACAACAGGCGCAACCCTCTCCGGCAGTATAATATCTAATGGCGACGCAACCATAACCGCCCGTGGCTTTATGTATGGTACAGATGCCAACAACCTTACGCAGACCGTACAAAGTGGCAGCGGTATGGGCAATTTTACCAAGGCTATTACTGGGCTTGCCTCTGCCGCCACTTATTATTATAAAGCATACGCAACCAACAGCGCTGGTACGGCATACGGCGAAGTAAGGACGTTTACTACACCAAGCGGCATATTGAACAATCACGGTTGGGTTGACCTCGGATTGAGTAGCCATACGGTCTGGGCAACCTGCAACGTAGGTGCCACCGCCCCAGAAGATAACGGCAACTACTACGCTTGGGGAGAAACTGCTCCCAAGAATAGTTACAATACAAGCAATTATACATTAGGTCGATATTATTATATTGATTCGCAGGGCTATGCTCAATATGACAGATATAACTCTTTTGACCACTCGACCACATTGGAGTCTTCTGATGATGCTGCCGCTGTCAACTGGGGGGCATACTGGCGTACACCGACACGTTCGGAAATGGACGAATTAATTAGTAGTTGTACTCATGCTTGGACAACGCAGAACGGCGTATCAGGAATGCGATTTACTGGTCCCAACGGCAACTCCATATTTCTGCCCGCTGCCGGTTGGCGCTACCTTGATAGCCTATACTACGAAGACCCTCATGGTTACTACTGGTCGAGTACTCTTTATACCGGAAACTTAGCTTCACCCCGCTTGGCATTCGCTGAGTGTCTCGAATTTGGCTCCAGTAATTGCAGGGCCGATTACCGTCATGCTCGTATCGACGGGCTTACTGTTCGTGCGGTATTCAAGTTGGCATCCGTAACTACAGGCCTAGCATCAAATATTACTCCAGTTGCTGCAACCCTATCGGGTACCGTTACATCCGACGGCGGTTCAACGGTTGTCGCACGTGGCTTCATCTACGGGACAGATTCCAATAGCCTTACGCAGACAGTAGTGAGCAGTATCACCACAGATGACTATACCGTTGACATTACTGGGCTTGAGGCCAATACAACCTATTATTACAGGGCATACGTCACCAACAATGTCGCAACAACATACGGTGACGTAAGGACATTTACTACAAGTCCTTGGTCAGGAACTTATAGAGATACAAGAGACGGCAACACTTATAGCTATGTGACAATAGGTAACCAGACTTGGATGGCGGAGAACCTGCGGTATGAGGGTAACATACCTTTGGGCAGCGAAACGAGCTATACAACGGCCTACCGCTATTATCCTAACAATAACAGCGGCAACGTTGCCACCTACGGCTACCTGTACAACTGGCCTGCAGCGATGAACGGTGCAAGCAGCAGTTCCAGCAATCCGAGCGGCGTGCAGGGCATCTGTCCTGCAGGATGGCATTTGCCTAGCGATGCCGAATGGACTCAGCTTATCGACTACTTGGGTTCACAAAGCGAATACGTGTGCGACGAAAATCCTGCCAATATTGCCAAATCTCTAGCATCTACCACAGGCTGGAGAAACGAATCAGCCACCTGTGCCGTTGGCAACAACCAGTCCAGCAACAATTCCACAGGCTTCAATGCAAGACCAGCGGGATGCAAAATAACTAGCAGTTATTATTATTTTGGAGAAGAGACCGAATTCTGGACTACAGAGGAACGTAATAATAGTCAGGCAACCAGTCGCTACTTTCGGAGCTCTGATAAAGGACTGTACGTGGCTCCTAATTATAAGAATGGTGCAAGCTCTGTTCGTTGCTTGTTAAATAGGTAAATTTAAGTAATAGTTATTAACAAAAAAAAGATTTAAGAGATGAAAAACCAAAAAGAAAAGCCGGTATCAGGCATAGATGAACAGTTGCAAAAAGAAATTCTGGATGTCATAACAACAATAGCACAGGGAATAAAGAATCCTACTCCATATCAATTTGCAACCTACAACGGACAGAGAAAGACAATAGGCGATGTTTTCAACGGAAACTACAACAAGGACCAAATAACATTGCGGCTGGTTGTCATCGATTCGCTGTATTCGACCAATGCACGATATAGTTACTTTTCGATAGATGAAATTGCAGAGGAAATCTGGAAACTTGGCAATACAGAAAAATGTGCGCAGGACTATTTCTACTCATTGGCTACAGAATTCAAGGATGATAATGGCTTGTTTTCAAAACATTATGGCAGCAGAAAGAATCTTGAGGAAGGCAGTATGATGAAGTCGCTGCTTTCAAAGTATGCCTACTATTCATTGCTTAAAGACAAGGCTAATTATCCGCTGGGGTTCCCAATATACGACAGGCTTGCAAAAAGTTCCTTCCGTACCGTATGCAAGAAACTCGGTCTCAAAATATCAATGCCAGATGACCCAAGAATAGTGGACTACGTATCAAGGATGAACGATTTGAGAAAAGTCCTGTTTGGCAACGACGCACTTTTTGATGGACTTCAGCAGTTCGATGTCCTTGATGCATATCTGTGGCGTATGGGCAAGTTTGAGGACGGAAACCTGTCGTTGCTTATTGGCAAAGATGATTACAATAAGTTTGTTACAAACCTGAATCTCAAATTGGCGGCTCTCAACGGTTTTGACGAGAAAGTTGTAAAAGAGTGCGCTAAAGCTAATACTAATCCTTTCAAGGGATTGTCAAACGAAAAATATCTCAACAAGTTGCTGGAGCATTGGCGAAGTATTAGAAAAGCCTAGGGTTTAGTTGAATTGTAATCCGTAATTATTCAAAGGGAACTCATTCGGAAAGGTGGGTTCTCTTTTTTATGGCTTCGCCGTTTGAATGCCTGCGGCGTTTCTCGCTACGCTGTTTCTATGTTTCACGTTTGAAAGTTTCATGTTTCTATGCCTGCGGCGTTTAACTTCGTTGAGGGCTACGCCGTTCTTGGTTATGGGCTTGCAGGCTCGAAGGCTCACAGGCTTAAAGCCATAACGAGCAGAACGTTATTACGACTTTGGCTGTTAGCCTGTTAGCCTGTTCGACTTTTAGCCTTTTTTTGCTACGCCCGTTTTTATGCCTGTGACGTTTGATGGCTTCGCCGTTTAACTTCGTTGAGGGCTTCGCCGTTCAATGCCTGCGGCGTTTGAAAGTTCAATGTTCAACAGTTCAAAGTTCAAGGTTGTCAATGCCTAAATAAGGTTGACCGTTTTTACCTTTTCATATTTTAGCCTTTAAACAAGAACACCAATTGTGCTTGCGTGGTTAGTGGCATTTGCCGTATATCAGATAGGAGTAGTAATGGGTAATGAAATAGAAACTAATATTATCCGCTAATACATCCTTGCAAGTAATGTTGTAAAAAGATTTTTTAGCGGACAATACTTATTTTGTCTTTGCGTAGTTAGCGTGTACTCTTCTTACCCTTTCGCGAAGTTGAAGTTTATACTCGTTCCAGTCGGTAATGTTGCGGCGGGCAACGCCAGTTTCCATTGCAGCCTTTGCAACAGCAGGAGCAACACACTCGATTACACGCAAATCCAACGGCTTCGGAATTATGTATTCGCGACCAAATTCAATCTTATCGACATTGTAAGCCTCGCAAACATAGTCGGGAACTGGTTCCATTGCAAGTTCAGCCAAAGCGTGCGAAGCAGCAATCTTCATCTCCTCGTTAATCTGAGTTGCACAAACATCCAAAGCACCGCGGAAAATAAACGGGAAACCAAGAACATTGTTCACCTGATTCGGATAATCGCTTCTGCCTGTTGCTATTATAACATCAGGACGGGCCTCCTTTGCATCTTCGTAGGATATTTCGGGAGTAGGATTTGCCATTGCGAAAACAACGGGATCCTTTGCCATCGTCTTCATCATTTCCTTCGATACGACATTTCCAACTGAAACACCAGCAAAAACATCAGCACCGACCATAGCCTCAGCCAAGGTGTGCAAATCGCGAGTGGTTGCAAACTCACGCTTCTGTTCGGTGAGTTTCGGATTGTCGGCACGGACAACGCCCTTGCTGTCGCAAAGGACTATGTTTTCGCGCTTTACTCCCAATGTGCAGAACAAACGGGCGCAACTTATACCAGCAGCTCCTGCCCCATTGAACACAACCTTCACCTCGTCAATTTTCTTACCAGCAATCTTCAAGGCGTTAAGCAAAGCAGCACCAGAAATTATTGCAGTACCATGCTGGTCATCATGGAAAACAGGAATATTCATCTGCTTCTTGAGTTCGGTCTCAATGTAGAAGCATTCGGGAGCCTTTATGTCTTCGAGGTTTATACCGCCAAATGTAGGTTCAAGCGACTTAACAATCTCCACAACTTTCTGCGGATCTTTCTCGTTGATTTCAATGTCGAACACATCAACATCAGCAAACGATTTGAACAACAAGCCCTTGCCTTCCATAACAGGTTTTCCTGCCTCTGGACCAATGTCGCCAAGACCAAGAACAGCAGTTCCGTTGCTAACCACAGCCACAAGGTTTCCCTTTGCCGTATAGTCGTAAACTTTCTGCACATCGTCCTTAATTTCGAGGCATGGTTCTGCCACACCGGGTGTATATGCAAGCGACAAGTCCTTCTGAGTCTGGAAATCCTTTGTCGAAACAACCTCTATCTTTCCTTTTCTGCCTTGGCTATGATAGTCGAGAGCATCCTGTTTTGTGTATAAGCTCATCTTATTCGTCAACCGTGTTTATTTCGTTAATATTATAATCGTCAACGTTGTGGCGTGATTCTTCGAGGTCAGTCAACGACCTTCTGTTGTTGAAAATATCGACAGCCATACGTATTGCATTGCACATTGGCAGATAGTTAGCCTGATTCTTGCCAGCAATCTCGTAGGCGGTTCCGTGTGCAGGAGAAGTGCGAACAATCGGCAGTCCTGCAGTGAAGTTAACGCCATCATCGAATGTCAATGCCTTGAACGGAGCAAGTCCCTGGTCGTGGTACATTGCAAGCACAGCATCAAACTTCTTGAAGTCGCCCGAACCGAAGAAACCGTCGGCAGAATACGGACCGAAAGCCAAGATGTCCTTTCCGCGAGCATCGTTTATTGCAGGAATTATCACCGTTTCCTCCTCATTGCCAATGACTCCGTGGTCGCCACAATGCGGATTCAAGCCAAGAACGGCAATGCGCGGTTTGCGGACAACAAAATCACGCTTGAGCGATTCGTTAAGGATTTCCAACTTCTCAAGTATCAGTTCCTTAGTCAAGTTTTTCGACACATCCGAAATAGGAATATGTCCAGTAGCCACACCCACGCGAAGCGATTCGCTACACATAAGCATCAGGCACTTGTCGGCATTGAACTGCTGTGCAAGATACTCGGTATGTCCCGGGAAATTAAATCCTGCCGACTGTATGTTCCATTTGTTTATTGGACCTGTCACAAGAATGTCGATTTCCTTGTTTTTCAAGTCAGTAACAGCCTTTTCAAGCGATTGGAACGATGCCAGTCCCGCCACTTCATTCGACTTGCCAGCCTCTACGCGAATATCTTCGCTGTTGCAATTGATAACATAGATTCCAATGTTTTTTGCCTCCTCAGCGGAACTAATGGTAGTCGTATTCACATTGCTACCGAGATTCTTCTTGTAGTATGCCAGAATTTTAGGTGAACCATATATTATTGTCACTGCATTGGGAATGTTCTTCATATCAATCAGCGACTTGAGTATCACTTCGTAACCTATTCCGTTAATGTCGCCCGGAGTAAATCCAATCTTTATTTTAGTCATAACCTTATGTTTTCAAAAATTTGGTGCGAATATACAAATATTTTAATTATTGTTGTCCGCTAAAAAAGTAAAAGTTCATTCCGCAACCTTTAGCTCACGAAGCTTGCGAGTAAAGCAGAGTGAACCGACTAAGGAACGTGTCGTGTGAACTCACTTATGCGGTACCTTTAGCTCGGCGCAGCCAATCTCCTTGAATAATAATATTATAGGAGATTACGGATAGCAGTCTTCACAACGCTCCCCGTTCCGTATCGCGTGTTACGACTAGCTTCCGTACCTTTAGCTCACGCAGCGAAGCAAGTAAATGACGAGCCTCTTTATTATTGTCTCCGCCTAAATGGTTGATAATGTTGTGATAAAATGTATTGCCCAATTTTTTAGCGGACAACATTATATTTTAATATTGGGCATATCGAAAAAGCAGAAAGATTGATGTTGAATTATGGAAAAGACATACCATAAGGTCTTCCATATAATAATCAACCACCAAAATCATCCTATGCCATCACCCAAGACAGATATTGATGGTTATCAACAATTTATAAATTTCGTCCTATCTAGTTTTCTATTTTAATGCCATTAATGAAATATGCTTGACATTATCAATCGAATGAAACAATATTACGTGTTTTGGTATTTGTTCGGCTATCTTTTATGACATTTTCTATATCATCCATATCCGAAGAATCTTTCCAAGCGCCAAACAATTCGAATAATGTTGATTCTTTTGTTTCTATCTTTTCAGTATTTTCGGAAACCAACGAATCGGTAAGCATTTTGAGCAAATACAATTTCACTCCGTCGTTAAGCGGATTCAAAATTCTGAAATACCCTTCAGCCACATTGTAGTCCCTTGTTAATGTTTCCGTATTCATATCATTATGCTTTTATGTTGCAAAAATAGATATTATTATTGACATATATTTATTTGTAATCAAATATTTTGCATATCATTCCTATCCACCAAAATCATCAAATGCTATCATCTCGGGCGGAACGCCGTAGTCATCGAGCATCTTGGTGACGGCAGCCGTCATCATTGGTTGGCCACAAAGGGGAAAAAAGAAACGCACCATTTTCGATGCGTTCCTTTGCTTAAGTTTTTATTGATTTGTGTTTAACAAATCTTCTATTAAGAATAAATTAGTGGTTATTTCTGATCAATTTGGACTTCAGTCACTTTTATCGAGTTATTACCCTCAACATAAAATCCGAAAGTCGTGAAATCTAAAACTTTAGAAATAGAAATGACTTCCATATTATCAACATTGAATATTAATCTTGTTCCTTTCTTTTCAATTAAGAATTCAACATTACTTTCTTTGCCAGCTTTGCCAGCGTTTAAAATTATACCACCTTGCCTACTTATGCTTGAAACGCCATCAGTCCTATTGATTATTTTATATCTCTTTTCTTTTACAAGGAAACAACTATAATTGCTTTCATCTTCATAATTATAAACGATTCCAAACCAAAATTCATCACTAACTTTTGATGTTATATCAAATTTTGCTTTAAAATTCCTTTCTTTATTAATAGGCATATCACCTACTGCAGTTATAAATTTATCCTTGTCTTTATTGGACAATAGTAAATAACCATTCTCTACACTTGAAGAACAATTCTTTTCGAAATATTCATCCCATTGATACTTATTTGTTTCAAAAGTTTCTTTAATACTTACTTGTCCAAATAATATCGAAGATGCAATTACAAGCATCATAGACACAAATATCTTTTTCATAATATAATCAATTAGAAATTACTACCAAGTGAAGTTTGCAATTCTGATATGACCTGTTCATACTTCTTTAATATTCTATTGTATGTAGAGAAGCATTGATCATTTAATCCACAATCCTTATCTGCTATTTCAGAAGAAATTCTTACACGATATGCTAGAGCATCTTCTTCTGTAAACTGTATTTGTATTTCCAATCTAGTTCTTACAACCTGATAAAGGAATTGAGAATTAACCCAAGCTGTCTTTATCCAACCAGCTGCTTTGTCTCGAACTTCTACATTCTCAAAATTATTTATGGCAATGTTCATCAAACGCTTCCACACTACATCTGGATCCATTCCCTTCTTACAGGTTACTGAGAAAAATTTATTTGCCAAATCGACACCATCCTCTGCACCTATAGAACTTTGCATAGCTTCATCAACAAAAAGTTCGTAAGAAATGGTTTTCTTTGGATTATTTTTAAATAATTTAACCGTTCTAGTAATATAACCAGGTGCCTCAAATTTTAAAACTACAAAATCATCCTTTTTAAATTTTACCTGATACGATCCATTGCCTACTTCATGCCCATTATAATATATTTTGGCGGTTTCTGGAACAACATATACAGTCTTCACTTGTGAAAATGAAAATTGAGCAAAAGCAGCAACACTAGTAAAAACAAGTAACAATAATAATAGTTTCTTCATCTCTTTTTTGCCAGGTTATATCCCATTAGGCTCTTCGGTTTTAATACATAAGTTAAAATATTTTTTGCAAAAATACGCTAACAACATTGTTTTACGTACATATACAGCGTTACTTATATTGTTAAGAAACGTAACTTTTGCTGTCAACAAATGACTACTTTTCTTCCTTGCCAACATTTGCATTGTGCCAGTCGGAATACACCTTGAAGAAGTCGCGGTTCAAAGCTTTGCTTATCTTGAAGAGTATCTGCGTGTTAATCCATGGATTGCGGAACAACTTGTACAGGTTTGACCTTGTGCATCCTATCTGCTTGGCGAGCCAAGTAATGCTGCGCCCCTGTCGTTCCAATTCGTTTTTTATCAGTTGCCCGATATGTATATTGTCTGGGCTAGCTGTGATTCTGTCATTGTTCATTGCTTTTGGGTATTTGGAGCTTACTCTTGTACCCCAAGCAACAAAAAAAGCGCAAACTATTTCATTGTTGCCTATTAAGAACGAAAGGTATCGCCAAACACCATGTACACCAATAAGCACGAAATAATTCACGCTTAAAGCGCGAACTTTTCACTCACTTATTCTCGTGTACTTAAAATTGGCGATTTTATCGTTCTGAGAACAAGAGCGTAAAGCCCTAATATTTAACAAATATGTTTCCTATTTTTATTTCATTTCGTTACTAATCATTTATTATTCATGTATTTTACAAATGCAAAGATAATCCATTTTTCGTACCATTGAATCTTTATATCTTTTTTACCATCGCAACACATTGCGCTGCTATCCTTGAAGGTCGAATCCCTATCCGCCAAAATCGTCAAATGCTATCATCTCCTCCGGAACGCCGTAGTCGTCAAGCATCTTGGTGACGGCAGCCGTCATCATTGGCGGACCACAAAGGTAGTATTCAATTTCTTCTGGCTCCTGATGGTTCTTCAGATAATTGTCCTCGATAACCTTGTGGATGAAGCCTACATAGCCGTCCCAGTTGTCCTCGGACTTAGGCTCCGACAAGGCAATGTTGAACGAGAAGTTAGGGAACTCGGCTTCAATCTGCTTGAAATCGTTTTCGTAGAAAATTTCGCGGCGCGAGCGTGCTCCGTACCAGAACGAAACCTTGCGCGTTGTCTTCAAAGTCTTGAACAAGTGGAAGATATGCGAACGCATTGGTGCCATACCTGCGCCACCTCCGATGAACATTATCTCGCGGTCGGTATCCTTGATGTGGAATTCGCCGTAAGGTCCCGAAATCAGAACCTTGTCGCCAGGCTTGCACGAATACAAGAAAGACGAGCATACGCCCGGATTGACATTCATGAAAGAACCAGCACTCCTGTCCCACGGCGGCGTTGCAATACGGATATTCAGCATAACTATATTGTTTTCAGCCGGATGATTTGCCATAGAGTAAGCACGGAAAGTCGGTTCGGGATTCGTCATCTTCAAGTTCCAGATGCCCAGCTTGTCCCAGTCTTCCTTGAATTCGTCCTCGACATCGATATCCTTCGAGTAATCAACCGTAACTTGCGGAACATCAATCTGAATGTACGAACCCGACTTGAAATTCAGCGTCTCGCCTTCGGGCAACTTGACAACAAATTCCTTAATGAATGTAGCCACATTGCGGTTCGACACAACTTCGCACTCCATCTTCTTGATTCCCATAATATCCTCGGGAATAACAAGCTTCATATCGTTGCGAACTTTCACCTGACAAGCCAGACGCCAGAAATTCTGCTGTTCCTTGCGTGTGAAGAAGCCAGTTTCTGTCGGCAGAATTCCATTTCCACCCTGCACCACACGGCACTTGCACATACCGCAGCTACCACCGCCACCGCAAGCCGAAGGAAGATGGATATTGTGCTCCTTCAAGGTTAGCATCAACGAGTTGCCAGTATCGACTTCGAGAGTATCTTTATCGTTAATCGTAATTTTCACCTTCGACTGAGGCGTAAGTTTTTTCTTGGCAAAAAGCAAAATTGCAACCAAGGCTACCATCACGACAAGGAATACCGCAATGGCACTGATAAGAACTATAGATTGAAACAACAGCATAATCCTACAATTTTATTCCCATAAATCCCATGAATGCGAGTCCCATAAGACCAACTATTATGAACGCAATGCCCAATCCGTCAAGGGCTTTAGGTATCTTCGAGTATTTAATCTTTTCGCGGATGGCGGCAAGGCTGACAATTGCAAGCAACCAGCCTATTCCCGAACCGAAACCGAAAACGGCAGCTTCGCCGACATTGGCATACGAACGTTCTGCCATAAAAAGCGAACCGCCTAATATTGCACAGTTTACAGCAATCAGCGGCAGGAAGATTCCCAGCGAATTGTACAGCGACGGCGAGAATTTCTCGATTACCATCTCGACAAGCTGAGTCATCGAAGCCACAACTGCAATAAACACTATAAATGTAAGGAACGACAGGTCAACATCTGCAAACGACGGAGAAATCCATGTCATTGCGCCCTTGCAAAGCAAATACTTTTCGATAAGGTAATTGATCGGAACGGTAATCGTAAGCATAAACGCCACAGCAACGCCCAATCCGAACGAAGTCTTAACTGTCTTCGACACAGCAAGGTACGAGCACATTCCGAGGAAATATGCGAAAATCATATTGTCGATAAAAATCGACTTGACGAATATGTTAGCAATGTTTTCCATTATTTACCCTCCTCCTTTTTCTGCTGGCGTGCGCGCTGTATCCACACTATCAATCCTACCGCTATCAACGCCATCGGCGGCATAATCATAAGTCCGTTGTTCATATAACCCGCATCGTAAAATGCCTGTGGCACAACCTGATAGTTCCAGATTGTTCCGCTACCTAGCAATTCGCGGAAAAATGCAACCACTATCAATATTAAGCCGTAGCCAAGTCCGTTGGCAAGTCCATCGATAAAGCTGCGGCGCGGACTGTTCGACATTGCAAAGGCTTCCAAGCGTCCCATCACAATGCAGTTTGTTATTATAAGTCCCACAAATACAGAAAGTTGCTTGCTGATATCGAAGACATATGCCTTCAAGAACTGGTCAACGACTATAACGAGGAATGCCACAACCACAAGCTGGACTATAATTCTGATTCTGTTTGGGATAGTCTTTCGCAGCAAGGATACAATTACATTCGACAGTGCCACTACAAACGTGAGGCTCAGCGCCATAACCACAGCCGACTGCAACTTTACGGTCACCGCCAGCGCCGAACATATACCTAATATCTGTACCGTAATCGGGTTGTTCCTGATTAGCGGGTCTAAAAATATTCTTTCTTTCCTATTCTTTTCCATAGCACTTATCTTCTTGATTTTTCGATGTATGGCAAGTATTTATTCAAGCAAGACTCTATCATTTCGCTTACCGATGTGGAAGTTATTGTTGCACCAGAAACGGCATCGACTTCGTTTTCGTTCTGTGCGCCTCGCTTGTTAGTTTTTACCGAAACGAACTGATTTTGTGAATTGAAAATCTTCTTTCCAGAAAACTGCGACTGAAAATGTTCTGTAGCAATTTCAGCACCAAGTCCCGAAGTTTCCGACTTATGGTCGAAGTATGCGCCATAGACAGTGTTAAGGTCTTCGTCCAATGAGATATAACCCCATATTGGACCCCAGAGGCCTTTTCCCGAAAGCGGGAAAACGAATTTCAAACCCTTGTCTGTCTGAGCTTTATACAAAACCAGTGCGTCTTCTTTTTCAACCTCGTTGCCCGATTCGTCAACAGCGATTTCGGTCACTATTTTGGCGTAGGTCGATTCAACTTCCTTGGTCTCAACATTTATTTTCAATGCCGACAGAATGTTTCTTTTCTGCTCTATCTCGTAGTTCTTGGCCTGCTTAGGCTGAAGCAATACGGCGACAAGGCTAAGAGCGCCAGCCACAACCACGACCAAAATTATCGAGTATATAAATATGTATGAATTCTTGTTCTTGTCCATAGCCTATCTGTTTTTTCTACGTCTTACGCGTCTTACTTTCACGCGTCTCAACCTCTTGTTAATGTTAGCCCTTACGACGCAATAGTCGATGAGCGGTGCAAAAATGTTCATAAGCAGTATTGCCAGCATCATACCTTCTGGATAAGCAGGGTTCAGGATTCGTATCAACATGGCCATCACGCCGATAAGGAAACCGTAAATGTATTTTCCCTTTTCGGTTTGTGCTGCGGTAACAGGGTCGGTAGCCATAAATACAGCACCAAATGCGAAACCTCCGAGACACAGATGCCAGTACCAGTCGATTGGAGTGTACGATTGCAAGGCAAACGCCATTACAGCACCGCCGGCAAATACCGAAAACATTATCTTCCAGCTTGCAATACCAGTAAATAATAGTATGAATGCGCCCAAGGCGATAGCGATTATTGATGTTTCGCCAATTGAACCAGGGATTAGTCCGATAGTTAAATCCAAAATTGAAGTTGGCTCACCAAATCCATTTGTTATCACATCACTACCCTCGCCTATCTGAGCCAATGGAGTTGCGCCAGAAAAACCGTCCACAGCATTTCCGTCGGTCATTCCTGCTATCCAAATTTTGTCACCCGACATTTTTGAAGGATATGAGAAGAAAAGGAACGCACGCGCCAGCAAGGCTGGATTCACAATGTTCATTCCTGTTCCACCGAACAATTCCTTTCCCACCAGCACAGCAAAAGCCGTTGCCAGACCGACCATCCACAATGGTGTATCAACGGGCATTATCAACGGAATAAGCATTCCTGTAACAAGGAATCCCTCGTTGACCTTGTGCTTGCGTACCTGAGCGAAGGCAAATTCGATTGTCAAACCGACAAGGTACGACACAAGCAACAGCCAGAACACCTTGAGGAAGCCATACCAGAAGACTGTCCAGAAGCCAGTTTCGGCAAGCACTCCCATCGAGTTAAAATGCTGATAGCCCACATTGTACATACCAAACAATAAACAAGGAATTAAAGCAAATACGACAATAATCATCGTTCGCTTCATGTCTATTGCATCGCGGATATGCGAACCGTTTTCGGTAACATCCTTAGGCACGAAGAAGAAAGTCTCGAACGCCTCGAAAGTCGAGGTCATAAAAGGCATCTTCCCTAGCACCTTAGGCTTTATGTTGTCAATAATTTTTCGTATCGGATTCATAATCAACTATTCCATTTCTTTACGTACCAAATCCAAGCCGTGACGAATCGTCTGCTGAACTGCAATCTTCGAGGTGCAAACAAATTCGCACAATGCCAAGTCCTCCTCTATAACTTCGTAAATGCCAAGTTCTTCCATCTTGTCAATATCATCGGTCATTGCAGCTTTGACAAGCAGTTGCGGATAAATGTCGAGCGGACAAACCTTTTCGTACTGACCTGTAACGACGTATGCACGTTCTTCTCCGTGCATGTTTGTGTCGATGTTGAAGCGTTTCCACGGCATAAGCATCGAGAGGAAAGTCCGCGAGTTGCTGAACTTGTTTGCACCTGGCAACATCCAGCCGAACATTTCGTATTCGTCGCCTTCGGGGATTACCGAAACCTGCATTTCGTTGAAGCCAAGATATGGATTATCAGTAACATTTATACCAGTAAGCACATTGCCGGAGATTATGCGGACATTTTCGGACAACAACATTCCGCCACGCAACTGCGACAAATCGGCACCTATGCGAAGCTTGTAATACTGCGGGGCAACTACTTCTGCGCCACATACAGCGACAGTCTTTTCCGGTTGATATTCACCATGTTTCAGCAGACGACCAATGATTGGCAAGTTAGATGCGCTGATAGTCCACACTGTTTCTCCCTTGTTTATTGGCTTTAGCTTGTTTATCTGCGTACCGACAAGTCCAGCAGGATGTTTACCGACAAATTCAGTCTTAACGATTTCGGGGTCATCGGGCATCAGCATAGCAAGGCGCGAATCCTTTCCGAACGACAGATAAATGTTTCCGCTTGTGAAATGATATAGCGCACGGATTGCAAGTTTCAGATAATCAACATCATCCTTCAGTGCAAATTCCAAATTGCAAGCAAGCGGAGCCGTATCGAGGAAGGAAATGAAAATGTCGCGTGGAGTCGCGTTTGGATTGGCGACAATTCCGTAAGGACGCTGATTTATAAGCGGATATATGCCAGCCTTTGAAAAAAGCGACTTAAGGTCTTCGTTGGTGTCGAAGCTTACAGCCTCGTCGCTGCCGTCAGCTTCAATTTCAACACGTAGAATCTTGCGTTTTTCGCCACGCACAATGCTTTTGAGAACACCCGAGCATGGAGACGCAAAACAAATTTCAGGCACATCCTTGTCATGGAACACTATTGTTCCGCGTTTTAGGTGGTCGCCTTCCTTGCAATCCATCTTTGGTGTAATACCATGAAAATCTGTTGGCCTGATACAATATTTCTGCGGAGTCAACTTACTGGAAATCAACTCTTCCGTCCCACCTTGCATCTTGATGTCCAAGCCTTTTCTAATCCTTATAGTTTTCAAAATACAATGATTAAAAAATTAAATGGCAAATTTAAGCCTTGCCTTGCACTATATCGGTTAACGAAAGGTTAATTTATAAACAAGTTATCAAACGAAACAACGAATCGACATTCCCGAGTATTACAATACGTGTCTGATTAAAACTTTATCTCAGACCCCAAAAATATTAGACCAAATGAACAAAAAGAGAGACTCCCAAATAGCAAATGATATGTCATAATTTATTTATGTCAATACAAAAGACCAAACATCCACAACGGAATACGATTTCCAACCCCGACTTCCGTATCGTCAACAGCAAGAAAACTATTTGGCACATCGGCAATCTGCTCGAAATTCTTATGCTTTCCACCAACCTCAAACAGATATTTGTCATTTATCAAGAAATCGCCCTGCTTTGGATATTTCACATCATTGACAACACTCAACTGACTTAAAAAGAAAGTCTCGCGTTCGTTGCCAGTATCAACCTTAGAACAAAGGACATGCATCAGATTGGGATTTCCCAAGAAAATCTTATCGGGCTTGAACAAATACTTGTAATTCTTCGCTTTAGAAGTCATCAATGCAAGTATCTGCGCCTTGTCGAGAGCATACAACATACGCAATCCAAGTTCGTTATTGGTAGCAAGCTGCTTCCACAACTCAGACATATTCGGCACAAAAGGCACTCGCTCGCTAATAATCATAAGCATTCGCTTCACTTTATGCACGGTCTCGAATGTAACATTCTCAACCGACGGCAAATCGGTGTCAATAACCAAAGAAACAACTTCACGCAAGCGAGTTGCAAAATCTTCAACAGATTCGCGATAAAATGGATAGTAACCATGCTCCAGATACGCCTCGAAAAGCGGTGCAACTTTGACCTTCTTAACTATCTGCATAGCATGACTGACATGTTTTTTTAGCAGCTCAGCAAACGGAATCGGCTCAAGGTCAATTGCCCGTTCCAAGACAAGGAACTCCCTGAACGACAAGCCAGCAAGCGTGTATGTTGTCTGACGACGCGACAAGTCAACCTTGGCATTGTCCATTATCAACAACGAACTGCTTGTATACACGATACTCATTTCTGGATAGTTGTCGTATATGTTCTTCAAGTTGAGAGCCCAATTTTCATAACGATGGACTTCGTCCAAATACAATCGCATAATGCCATGCTGGTATGCCCAATCCACCAAGTCCATCAAGGTATATGAAGAAAACCACAAGTCATCCAACGAGACATAGAGGGCTTGGTCAACATCCTTGTAGTTTTCAAGAATGTGTTGCAACATCATAGTGGTTTTCCCCACGCCCCTCGCACCTTTTAGACCTATTAGCCTAGCATTCCAGTTTATTTTGGAATAAAGATACCGCTTAAAACGCAAATCCACTTTCGCCAACCGCCTATGGTAATTGTCAAATAATTGCTGAATATCTGCTAGTTCCATAACCCAATATTTTAAATCAACATTTCCGCAAAGATACTATTTATATTTTGAACTGCAAAATTTTCTTAAAATTTATAGTTGAAACTTAAAAAAAATAAATATTTTTATAGTTGGAAATATAAAAATAAAGATATTACAATCGTAATAGATTGTTTACAAATAATATAGCAACAATAAAATAGCAATACATTGTATCGCTACAAATCACCAATCAATTCATTGGTTCAATATGTATTGTGGATTCTACGCCAAGTTTTTCGCGCAGTTGCTTTTCTATTTTGTCGGCAATGCCGTGACCTTCAAGAATTGTCATTTCAGGTGGCAACTTAATATGAAAAGTTAATTCGCTGTGTGTCCCGTAGTTATGAATATGAAAATGGTGCGCTTTTATGTCATAGCCAACAGTTTCGGAAATTATTGCATTGACCTTCTCAATAGTTTCCTCGGGGACATTCTGTCCCATAAGCTTATCAACTGCCTCACGGATAATATGGTACACGGCAACCATAAGAATTATCGATACGCAAATACCAAGCACAGCATCTATCCACCAGAAATAATCCTGCAGGAAAATTCCAGCCAACACAACAATCGACGACAAGGCATCGCTACGATGATGCCACCCATCGGCTTTCACTGATGTACTGCCCGTTTTGCGGGCCACATAGAACGAGAACTGCGCCATCAATTCCTTCACAACAATAGAAACAGCCGTCACCACTATTGCCAAAGTTCCGAAAATAGCCTTATTGTCTGGATTGCGCAGTTTGTCAACCGATTCCATTACAAATTCGTAGGCGACAATTGCCAGCATCACACCAATCAGTATTGCAATGAGGTTTTCGATACGACCATGTCCAAAGGGATGTTTCTTGTCTGCCTTGCGAGATGAAAGTTTCACTCCAATAATCACAGCCACCGAACTCAGCGAATCGGACAAGGTATGCCATGCATCGGCAAGCAAAGCCACCGAACCAGACACTATGCCTGCCCAGTATTTCAAGGCAAAAAGCAAAGTGTTTACCACAATGGAAACAATTCCTGCGGAATATTTAAGCCGTTCTGAATTAGATGTTTGCAAGGTTTGTTTTTTTATTTGTAGGGTCGTTGCGTGCAACGACACCACAAATTGTCCATTATCAATTGTTAATTATCCATTGTTTCAATTTGCATCTTGTCAGCCTTCAATCGTAAATCGTAAATCTAAAATCGTAAATCCATTTTAGTTTCCCATCTCGCAGATGAATTTCAGTCTTACAAGCCTGATTTCCTCCTCGGAATAGTCGTCTCCAAATTCACGCAAAGCCTCATCAACCGTACCATTTTCAGAATCTTCCCTGAAATATGTGTAAATATCATCAATATCAGCCTCGTCGAGAATCGAATTCAGATAATAGTCAATATTAATGGTAGTGCCGGAATCGACAAACGCTTCAAGTTGCTCAATGAGTTCCATAAGCGTCATCTTCATTCCATCGGCTATGTCATCAAGCGACATACGGCTATCGATATTCCTGATAATCATTCGTTTTGACTCTGAACTTGTTCCAACCGACTTAATCACAAGGTCTTCGGGACGGTCGATGCCATTGATTTCAATGTGCTGCTTGATAAGGTCAACAAATTCCTGTCCGAATTTCTGAGCCTTGCCCTGCCCTACCTTCTGGCAGTTTTTCAATTCGTCAATGGTTATCGGGTACTGAATTGCCATATCCTGCAACGACGCATCATCGAAAATTACGTATGGCGGCAGATTAAGTTTCTTTGCAATATCCTTACGCAAATTCTTGAGCATATTGTAAAGTTCCTCGTCGGCAGCGGCAGTTCCACCATATTCCGACTCACGCTCCTGATCTTCAATGGCTTCGTAGTCGGTATCGCGGGTTAGCATTATCGAATATGGATTCTTAAAGAACTCGTATCCCTTTTCGGTAACCTTGAGCAAACCATAGTTTACAATGCCCTTTTCGATGAATTTTGCAATAATCATCTGACGGATAACACCCTTCCAGTACAACGGAGTTTCGTCGGAGCCAATTCCGAAGGTCGGCAACTTATCGTGCTGATAGTTTGAAATTTCCGAAGTAAGTTTTCCCGTCAATATATTGATAAAATGGTCGGTCTTGAAGCCGTCCTTTACCGCAATGATGGTCTCGAGAACCGTCTGCACATCTTCCTTGCCCTCGAAGCGTTCCTTCGGATTCAAGCAGTTGTCGCAGTTGCCACAGTCCTCGTTCATCTCCTCGCCAAAATAGTTGAGCAACTGACGCACACGGCAAGTAGTTGATTCAGCGTACGATACAGTTTCAGCCAATAGTTGCTTGCCAATCTCCTGCTCGTTCATCGGCTTGTTCTGCATAAACTTCTCAAGTTTCTGAATGTCGTCGTAGGTATAAAAGGCAATGCACTTTCCCTCGCCTCCGTCGCGACCGGCACGTCCTGTCTCCTGATAGTAGCCTTCGAGGCTCTTTGGAATATTGTAGTGGATTACAAAGCGAACATCGGGCTTGTCGATGCCCATACCGAAAGCAATCGTAGCCACAATCACGTCAACTTCCTCGTTGAGGAACATATCCTGATTGCGCGAGCGCGTTGCAGCGTCCATTCCTGCATGGTACGGCAAAGCCTTAATCTGGTTTACGACAAGCATTTCGGCAAGTTCCTCCACCTTTTTACGGCTTAAGCAGTAAATAATGCCAGATTTTCCTGGGTTATCCTTTATATACTTGATAATCTGCTTGGTTGCATTGATTTTCGGACGTACCTCATAGTAAAGGTTTGGACGACGGAACGACGACTTGAAGACGTTTGCATCGAGCATATCAAGGTTTTTCTGAATGTCGTGCTGCACCTTTGGAGTTGCCGTTGCTGTTAGCGTCATAAGCGGAGCACGACCTATCTCGTTGACAATGGAACGGATACGGCGGTATTCGGGACGGAAATCGTGACCCCATTCCGAAATACAGTGAGCCTCGTCAACGGCATAGAACGAAATCTTGAATTTTTTCAGGAACTCAAGGTTCTCTTCCTTGGTCAGCGATTCGGGCGCAACGTAAAGGAGTTTCGTCTTGCCAGACATAATGTCGTCCTTCACAGCATTTATCTCCGTCTTGCTTAAAGTAGAGTTGAGAAAATGCGCTACACCCTCCTCCATACTGAAACCGCGCATCGCATCGACCTGATTCTTCATCAAGGCAATAAGTGGAGAAATGATGATTGCAGTACCTTCGAGCATCAACGCAGGCAACTGGTAGCACAGTGACTTGCCTCCGCCAGTAGGCATAAGCACAAAACTGTCCTTACCATCCAAAAGACTGAGAATCACCTCCTTCTGCTGACCTTTAAAGTCGTTGAACCCGAAATATTTCTTCAAAAGTTCGTATATCTTTTCTTCTCTTGCGTCCATAAAATTTCTTTTTGGTACAAACCGCCGAAACTGCCGACGGCACACGCAAACAAAGATAAGTTTTTTTTGTCATTAAAATATTAATTTTGCAAAAATTTTTTTTATGCAAGATTATCAGGACATAATAAGCATTGGCAAACGCACAGTTATGCACGAAGCAAATGCCATACAGAAGATTGTCGACTACATTGACGACAGTTTTGCGGAAGCCGTAACAAGAATCTCGCAGTCGAAAGGTCGCGTTGTAATCACGGGCATCGGCAAAAGCGCAGCCATCGGAACCAAGATTGTCGCCAGCCTCAATTCCACAGGCACACCTGCAATATTTATGCACGCCGCCGACGCAATACACGGAGACCTCGGAATTGTGCAGGAAGACGATGTTGTAATCTGCATATCGAAAAGCGGTAACACTCCAGAAATCAAGGTTTTAATTCCACTGATAAAGCGCAACAACAATTTGCTCATTGCCATTGTTTCCGACACAGAATCATTTTTGGCAAAATCTGCCGACATAGTTTTGCGTTCCACTGTCGATTCGGAAGCCTCGCCACACAACCTCGCCCCCACATCAAGCACAACGGCTCAACTTGTTGTTGGCGATGCTCTTACTGTCGCTTTGCTTGAGATGAAAGGCTTTACTCCTGATGATTTTGCAAAGTTCCACCCGGGAGGTTCCCTCGGCAAGAAGCTATATTTAAAGGTAAACGACATTTATGTTCAGAACGAAAAACCACAGGTTTCGCCCGATGCAAGCATAAAGTTCGTGATTTCAGAGATTTCGAGCAAACGTCTCGGTGCTGCGGCTGTGGTTGACAAAAACGAAAAGGTTCTCGGCATCATCACCGATGGCGACATTCGCCGTATGCTAAACAACTACGACAACATAAAGGACATAAAGGCCGCAGATATTATGACCAAGTCGCCAAAGTGCATACAGGACGGCGAACTTGCCGTCAATGCGCTACAGATAATGCAGAAAAATAGTATAACTCAGGTGCTAATCGTTGATGGCGACAAATATCTTGGTGTTGTTCATTTGCACGACCTTATGAGAGAAGGAATTGTATAAACATCAAATTATTACAGGCATAATGCCATAATATATGGAGAAACTGTTTGTAATAAGCTGAATGGACACATTTTAAAATCAAAATTCATTACATTTTTTCAAATGCTCAAAATGTTGCTTCAAAAAAACAATACACTATTTTTGAGAAAAATCACCAATATAACACCTTGATATAAACCACGTTATCATTTAAACAAACATTCTATAGGTTCCACCCCAAAAAAACAAATCAAAAACAAAAAACATTCAATAAAAAAGGACTACTTTTGTGCAACAATAAAAAAGAAAATGAAAGCGAAAGAAATAGCAGAATTGCTAAACGGCAGAATAGTTGGCTGCCAGGATAACAACGAAGAACTGACAAACGCATTTTCGTCAGACCTAATGAGTGATGTTTTGCGCCTCGGTGGCGAATGTTCGCTGCTAATCACAGGCTTGTGCAACATACAGACAATACGCACAGCCGAAATGGCAGAGATAAACACGATAATCCTCGCCCGCGGAAAAACCGCCGACGAAGAAATGGTAGAACATGCGGTTGACAACGACATTACAATAATCGAGACCGAGTATAGCATATTCAAGACCAGCGGATTGCTTTATACTCATGGCATTAAACCTATGTATTAATTATGCACTACACTTTTGACATTGAAAAAGGCAATTTCACCAATGCCGGCAACGCCTCTGGAAGCGTAAAGAAGACATTGAAGCAACTTAATGTTGACCCTGCGAGCATAAAGCGCATAGTGGTCGCTCTTTACGAAGCCGAAATCAACGCTGTTGCACACGCATACGGTGGAAAAATCGACATCGACATCGATGGCGACAAGATTGTGATGGTCGTCGCCGACCAAGGACCGGGCATCCCCAACATCGAACTTGCAATGACCGAAGGCTATTCCACTGCTTCACAGAAAGTTAGGGAAATGGGATTCGGTGCTGGTATGGGACTGCCAAACATGAAGAAGAACACCGACAAGCTCGACATCCAGACGGAGTTGGGAGTCGGAACAACAATAACAATGACGGTTTTTCTGAAGAATTGACTCACAGGCTAACAGTCCAACAGGCTAAAAGTCTTCAAGCCTGCTAGCCTTCGAGCCTGTTAGCCCAACTTAGAAACATGAAACATTGAAACGGGCGTAGCCCAAGAAACTTGAAAAAAAACTTTTGGCCTATGAGTGAAAACGGATCATACTTCTACCACGCGCTTCGTGTTGACCGCAATGTGTGTACCGGATGTACGCACTGCCTGAGGTCGTGTCCTACCGAAGCCATCCGAATCAGGAAAGGCAAGGCTGTAATATACAGCAATAAATGCATCGACTGCGGAGAATGCTTCAAGGTCTGCCCTATTAACGCGATCTACATCAAGCAGGACGACTTCGAACTGCTCGACGACTACAAGTACCGCATCGCTCTGGTTCCCGCGACATTCATCGGACAGTTTCCAAACGATGTGAAGACCTCGCAGATTTATGCCTGCCTGAAGAAAATCGGATTCACACACACCTACGAAGTCGAACATGCCGTGTCGTTCCTCATTGAACTATACAAGCAGTACATGGCCGAGCACGATGAAATAGACACTTTCATTTCACCGTATTGCCCTGCTATAGTGCGACTTATACAGGTTCGGTTTCCATCGCTCGTGCACAACATCATACACCTTAGCGCACCATTGGACATCGCCTCGATAGTTATTCGCCAACGGCTGGTAGAGGCTGGTATTCCAAGCGAGGACATTGGTATTTTCTATGTATCTCCTTGTGCTGCAAAGATTGCCGCTGTGAAAAGTCCAGCCGAAGGAAAGAAATCTTTCATAACAGGCGTAATCAACATGGACTTCCTATATAATAAGGTAAAACTTATGCTCAGCGGTTCAAAGTCGATTGCAGAGCCTATAAATCATAGTCTTACAGGAAAGGATGTCCTCTGGGGGCTTACCACTGGCGAATCGCGCAACTTCAACAACTCGTGCTTTGCCGTCGATGGAATACGAAATGCCATCGAATTTTTGGAAAAGGTTGAAGACGAAGATATTAGCGCAAACGGCCTAGTAGAAATGCGAGCCTGCGACCAAAGTTGCGTAGGCGGTGTTCTCTGCCCTACAAACCGCTTCGTTGCAAAGCAAAAACTGAAAGCACGTGCCGAAATAATCGACAGTAAGCCGAAAAAAGATGACTCCGACCAGAAAGTGGCCTTCAACAACAAGGAATTTGCCGAAAAGATTGCCGAAATGGTAAAGGTAGACGAAATAAAGCCTCGTTCCATCCTTAAACTCAACGACAACCTGCAGATAGCATTCCGCATGGTTGAAAACATGAAGCGTATAGAAGGAATGTTGCCGGGAATCGACTGTTCGGCTTGTGGCGCACCAACCTGCAACGCTCTTGCGGAAGATGTAATCAGGAACGAAAGCAAAATAGAAAATTGCATTTTCGCACACAAGAAGATGGACGAGTTCTACAAGGTGATGTTCGACATCTGGGGAGAAGATTTGAAAACGCTGTAATTTAATGATTTAAGAATTCAATAATTCAAAGATTAAAAAATTTGATTGATTTGAATATTTGACAATTCGACAATTCAAAGATTAAAAAATTTAAAGATTTAATATATGTTACTGAAAGACATTATAGAAAAACTGAACCTCAAGGTTTACAACGAGGTAAACATGGACGCTGATGTAAAAAGCGCATATTCATCTGATTTGCTGAGCGATGTTATGGGCAACGCAAAAAGTGGTCAAGTATGGATTACAATGCAGACTCACAAAAATGTTGCATCAATAGCTGCATTGAAGGATGTTCCGGCTGTTATAATAGTACGCAACGGCGTTCCAGATGACGATATGCTTGAATTTGCAAAGGACAACGATGTTGCTGTTCTTTCAAGCTCGGAACCAACATTCCCACTTTGCGGAAAACTGTACGAACTCATAAAGTAAATAAAAACTAGTCGCATGAAATTCCGTGCCGACCTACATACGCACACCGTCTTGTCGCCATGCGGCGACATCGAGATGAGCCCCTCGGCTATCATCATGAAAGCCAAGGATAAAGGCCTTGACATAATCGGAATTACCGACCACAACAGCACGCTCAATGCCGAAGTCACGCGCAAAATAGGCGAACAGAACGGTATTGCCGTGATGATGGGTGCCGAAGTCACAACCAAGGAGGAAATCCATTGCCTCGGATTTATGCCCAACGCCGAAAAACTTGCCGAGTTCCAAAAATTCCTTGATTCGAAGGTTATTTTCTTCGAGAACGATCCCGACAAGTTCGGCTATCAGTTTGTGGTTGACGAGGAGGAAAATGTGCTTGACGAAGTTCCCCACCTACTGATTAATGCCCTTGACTTACCGATGCTCGACTTGCAGAAAAAGGTATATGAGATGGGCGGAATCTTCATCCCAGCACACGTTGACCGCAGCACATTCAGCATTAGTTCGCAACTGGTATTTGTCCCCGACAAACTTAAGTTTCAGGCACTTGAACTTAGTTACTACGCTATGAAGAACAATTTCTTCGACAAATTCCCGTGGTTCAGCGACTACAACTACATCCAGAGTTCCGATGCCCACTACATCGACGATATCGGCAAGATTTCGAGCGTACTGGAAATGGATAGTTTCAGTTTCGACAACCTTAAAAACGCACTTCACACAGGAGAACAGATAATATTATGAAAACACTTGATTTACATATAATTGACATAGTTCACAACTCTATCCGAGCAAAGGCTACGGAGATTGTGATTGAGATGGTTGACAGTGCAAAACAAGACTTGCTGTCGCTCAAGATTATCGACAACGGCTGCGGAATGCCAAAGGAGATGATGGATGCCATAAACGAAACTTTCTACTCGTCGCGGCCAGAACGCAAGATTGGTATGGGCATCGCCCTGCTGAAATTCCATTCCGAATTGTGCAACGGCAAGTTCTACCTGAAGTCGGAAGTTGGCAAAGGTACCGAAATCTACGCCGACTACCAGCGTTCCCACATCGACCTGCAGCCCAAGGGCGACCTTGCTGGATGTTTCAGCAACTTCATCTGCCAGTACCAGGACATCAACTTCATCATCAAGTACACCACCGACGACGACTATTTCGAGCTTAGCACCGCCGATGTGAAGGAAGTCTTCGAAGGCATGAACCTCAACGATGTCAACATCATCAACAACCTTAAGGACTTGATTGCCGAGAACATTACGGTTGAGGAATAAATTGTTTATGAGATAAGGAACAAAAAAAAGGACGGCGTCAAACCGTCCTTTTATCATTACATTATCGCATATTACTTAAGTCTCTTGAACTGGCAAGTGAAGTGACGCATCAATTCTGCTTCCCAAGTGATTTCGAGACCACGCTTGATAGTGTCGCGACGGTCGTAAACGTTCTTCAATGCGGCTGCAATTACATCCATGTGGTTGTTTGTGTAAACACGGCGCGGAATGCAAAGACGTACAAAGTCGTTGCCACCAAAACGGTTTTCGCGAGTAACCGGGTCACGGTCAGCGAGAACATAACCGATTTCGCAAGCGCGGATACCAGCTTCGAGGTAAAGTTCGCAAGTCAAAGTCTGTGCAGGGAACTCTTCCTTCGGAATGTTGGTCAACACCTTGTCTGCATCGATGAAGATAGCATGTCCACCAGCAGGACGCTGATAAGGAATGCCATATTCATCCAACTTCTTTGCAAGGTAGTGAACCTGCTTGATACGAGTTTCAACCATTTCAAATTCAATGTTTTCCTTCAAACCTACTGCGAGAGCATCCATATCACGACCATTCATACCACCATATGTAAGGAAGCCTTCGAAAGGAATGCAGAACAACTTAGCACCTTCGTACCAATCTTTCTTTCTAGTTGCGATGAAACCGCCCATATTTACAAGAGCGTCCTTCTTTGCCGACATTGTCATGCTGTCTGCATAACCGAACATTTCACGAACGATTTCGCGCAAGGTCTTGTCTGCATAACCTTCTTCGCGTGTCTTGATGAAGTAAGCATTTTCGATGAAACGTGCCGAGTCGATGTTTACAGGAACACCGTACTTGTGGCAAAGTTCACAGGTTTCGCGGATGTTCTTCATGCTAACTGGCTGTCCACCAACTGTATTGTTAGTAACAGTAAGTACGAAGAAAGGAACGTTGCCCTTATTTTCCTGCAATACCTTTTCCAACTTTTCGAGGCTTACATTGCCCTTGAAAGGAACTTCGAGCTGAGTGTCGTAAGCTTCCGGAACGGTAACGTCAATAGCAAATGCCTTACGGCTTTCGATATGACCCTTAGTTGTGTCGAAATGAGCGTTACCCGGGATAACCATACCTGGCTTTACAAGGTACGAGAATAATACGTTCTCTGCTGCACGACCTTGGTGAGTCGGGATAACATATTCGAAGCCAGTAAGTTCGGTTATAGTATCTTTCATGTGGTAGAAACTACGAGCACCACCGTAGCTTTCATCGCCCATCATCATTGCGCTCCACTGACGGTCGCTCATAGCACCTGTACCAGAGTCGGTCAAAAGGTCGATATAAACATAGTCGCTCTTCAACATAAAGATGTTGTTGTGGGCTTCTTCGAGCCACTTTTCGCGCTGTTCTCTTGTGGACTTCTTAATGGGTTCAACCATCTTAATTTTCCACGCTTCTGCAAATGGTAATTCCATAATTTTAATTTTTAAATTTATTAATAAATATTTTTTGATTGTCCTTACGGAAAAAACGAATGGAAACTATTTCCAGCCAATGGATTAATGCCGAAAATGGTTTCCAGAATTAGAATGAATCGCGCTCCTTGATATTTAGAAATACCAAGCTCCTTTTGAATGATATTGCGCTAATTCTATTCATTTCAACTTTTAACGAATGCAAAGTTACATATAAAAACGATTGGAGCAATATGTTTTTCAATATAGTTTTAAACAACTTCAAAGGTCTCTTTGTTTAAGTTTAATGATTTTTAGATTACTCCATACAAGCTTGATTTTTAACACTTTGACTACAAAATCAGTATCCTAAATTAATTTTTTGCATTGTCACGAACAAAAACTATTTTTGCAAAAAAAGATATAATGAAAAATATAACTATTATTATAACTATAGCCATAGCCTGTGTTGCATTTTGTTCGTGCCAGAAAATCAATGGTAACGGGGATATAAAAACAGAGACGATAAATATCAACGAACCATTCTGCGAAGTAGTAAACGAGACTCAATTTGACATAGAAGTGATATTTTCAAATGAAAGAAAGACTATAATAACAGCAGAGTCAAACATCATAGAATGTTTGTCGTTTAAAGCCAAGGGGAACAAACTTGTAATCAAGAAAGACAAAGCAAAATACCGTTTGCGCAACACGGAGCATGTTACAATAACCATATACATGAATGGCAACGACTACCTTTATTTCAGAAATAATGGTTCTGGTGATCTAACAATAGAATCTCCTCTTTCCAAGAAGATATTATTCGAGAATTCAGGTTCAGGTGATATTTTTGCATACGACACAGAAAACGAAGCTGTTGAAATAAAAAGCAGTGGTTCGGGAGACATTGTAATCAGTGGAGTTGCAGGAGAAGTACTGATAAATGACAGCGGTTCTGGAGATATTGATTGCTATAACCTTACAGCGCAATATGTAGAAATACACTATTCCGGGTCAGGCAGGGTCGAAGCATACGCAACCGACGCAATAGACATCTGGGACAATGGTTCTGGTGAAATATTTGCATACGGCACAGAAAGGATTAGATCTCACTACCGCGAAGAATAATACGACAAAACAAATGTCGGGAATATACATACATATTCCATTCTGCAAATCAAAGTGCATATACTGCGATTTCTACTCCATTGCCATGCCATCTCTTATCTCTGACTATATAAAAGCTTTAAAAACTGAAATTTACATACGCAGAAACCAGCTTACAGACAAATACATAAATACAATATATTTTGGCGGTGGCACTCCAACGATGCTTGAAATTGACAATATAGAATCAATTCTTGCTGAAATCTACAAAAACTACAACATATCTGAAAAAGCAGAAATTACCTTCGAGGCTAACCCTGAAAATTTAAATGACCAATATCTGCGAAAACTAAAAAAGATTGGAATAAATCGTCTAAGCATAGGCATTCAAAGTTTTGACGACATAACACTTAAGTTTTTAAAACGACGTCATGATTCTCAAAAAGCAATTGAAAGTGTTCTCCATGCAGCCGAATGCGGATTCGACAATATCAGCATAGACCTTATTTATGGAATTACTGGCATTGACAACCAAATGTGGGAAAGACAACTTGACATAGCATTTTCCTTACCTATAAGCCATCTTTCGTGCTACTGCCTTGGAATTGAACACAATACCCTACTCTACCGATATACTACAGAAGGGAAATACATTCCAACAGACGAAGACAACTGTCTGCATCAATTCCTAACATTTCACCAAAAAGTCAACAAAAACGATTTTGAACATTATGAAATTTCAAATGCCAGCAAACGCAATATGCATTCAAGGCACAATTCATCATACTGGAACAGAACAGAATATCTCGGATTTGGTCCTGGTGCACACTCATACTACAACGGCTATCGAACATGGAATATTGCAAATGTAAAGGAATATATAAGATGTATCTCCAAATTAGAATCATGCTCCACATCTGAAAAACTTTCAGAAACAGACATATTTGAAGAAACAATAATGCTCGGTCTAAGAACATCTGAAGGAATCAGCATTCACGAAATTGGAGAACGGTTCGGTATAGAAAAAGCAAATAGAATCTGCGAAACAATAAAAGATTTGCAGCCAGAACTCTATATGTTCGATGGAAACCGTTTCTCTCTATCTCCTAAAGGAATGTTCATTTCGGACAACATAATTGTAACACTAATGAAATAAAAAAACATTATTGTCCGATAAAAATCCGGGTGACGTACATAATTGTAATGTTATCAAGCATTTAGACAACAATACTAATAAGAGGAGTTGTCATTTCGGAAGCTAGTCGTAACACGCGATACGGAACGGGGAGCGTTGTGAAGACTGCTATCCGCAACGTTGCTTGCAACCTCGCGAAGCCTGCGAGCAATCTCCTACAATATTACTACTCAAGGAGATTCCGCATAAGCGAGTTCACACGACACGTTCCTTAGTCGGTTCACTCAGCTTTGTGGAATGACCTATTAATTTTTAGCGGACAATAATGAAAAAAAACTATAGCTTGATAAATAACTGAATTTATCTGATCAGCTAAATATCAAACTATAGTCAACAATAGCGACAACGATTGTTCGCAAACAATACGACACTAACGATTCACTCTATTATTACAGCAAGAAACTCAACATCCTCACCAGTCTTATTGGTAATACTGTGACGGTTGCCATTTCCCGTAAACAAAGCATCGCCAGCATGCAGGATTTCGGTCTTGTCGTTGTCGGTAACGACGGCTTCGCCTTTCAGGATATAATACAATTCAGCATCCTCTACGTGGGCATGTTCACCAATGCTACTTCCCGACGGAAGCACAATACGGGCAACCATACGTCCCTTGCCATACATCTCTGATGCATTTACCAGCATATTCTTGTATATATGACCTTGACCACCAGCGGCTTTTTCAACGTCAAGAACTTCGGCTTCTTCTTTTCTGCGTATCATATTAATAATAGAGATTTGTTGTCTTCATCCTTATATACTTGTTAATCGAAAGTAAGGTCGCAAATACGCAAAGCAATACTCCTATAACAGCGACTGCAACAAAAAGCAAGGCAATAATCATTGGATCAATAGAACCCATTATGTTTTCCAGCTGCCTATTGGCAAAGTATATTATTCCATATAGCAGAGAAATGGCAATAATGGAACTTATAAGTCCTTGCAATGCTCCAGAAGCAATAAAAGGACGACGTATAAAGTTCTTCTTTGCACCAACAAGTTTCATCGTATTGATAACAAAACGCTTGGAGTATATCTGCAAACGTATAGTATTATTTAGCAACGCAAACGAGATGAGGAAGAACAATGCACTTAATACCAACAATATTATGCTAACCTTTTTTATGTTGTCATTGATTAGATTTACAAGATTCTGCTGATACGAAACTTCGCTTACAATGGACTTGGAAAGAAAGAAACTTTCGAGTTTGGCAATACTATCCGGACTTGCATAGTCGGAGTTCAGATACACGTTTATCGTCGGCGACAAGGGATTGTAGCCCAGTGTCTCAACAAAGTTCTCGCCAAGTTCATCCTGCAGTTGCTGTGCCGCATCATCCTTGGTAATATACTCGGTTGACTTTATAAAATCGTGAGTATCCAACGACTTCTGGAACTGCTTGATGTCAGGTTCGGCAACCTCATCATTTATTATAAGCGAGAAACAAAGGTTCTCCTTCACATAGTCGGACATCTGCTTTGCATTTAGCATAAGCAGACCGACAATTCCCAACAGCAACAAAACAAGCGAGATGCTTACTACCGAAGTAAAGTAAGCACCTCTGATTTTGTTCTTTATTTTAGAATTCTTCATTACCTATTTATTATAAGCTTGCTAACACTTGCCTTTCCATCGGTGTATATTACCCTGACAAAATATGTTGCATCAGCCATACCGGCTACATTAAGTGTAAGAGCTTCATCGGCAACTTGCCTATTGAAAATCAAGCGACCAGTCATATCATAAAGCTGAACATCGCTAATTTCTCCGTTCTCTGAAACAATGTTTACAAAGTCGCTGGCCGGATTAGGATAAATGTTGAGTGCTGGCATAGATTCCATATCGACATACTCGCCGTCTTCTATGAAATTAATTTTTATTGTGTCTCTAGCTTCGCAACCGCCAGTAGTAACCCTAATCCAGAAAGTATGGGTACCTATTCCGTAATCATTTCCGTCAACCGTCAACCTTGGACCGTCAAATCCTGTGTTCCATATATACGATTCGAATACGGCAGGAACACCTATCTCCACCTCAGATGTAACTGGAGCTGTTATATCGTCACCAAGATTAATAACAAGTTCCTCGCCTATTGTAACATCAACAGCAGCTGAAGTTGTACAGCCGTAACCGTCGCCATCAACAGTAACCATGTAGTAACCATTCATACCGACAGTTATCGAGCTTGTCATATCAGTTGTACTCCACATATATTCGGCAGCACCTGCACCAGCATCAAGGACAAATTCTCCACAGGTAACAATAGGTGTGGTATCGAAATTTGCATGGCTAAAGTCAAAATAATTGTGATAAGTTACGAATATGGTATCGCGAGCAACACAATTTCCGTGAGCAGAATCGGATACTTCAAGGATATAACTACCACCTAGCGTAACTGTCAATGTAGGCTGATAACCCCAAGTTCCATAGTTCCATGAATAATGTCCATATTCTTCTTGACCTTGCGGAGCAAGAAGCACTGACTCTCCACGACATGCGTGTATGTCTGGACCCAAAGTCATATTAGGTGCAGCATTTACAGTAAGAGTTGCATTAACTGTACGTGCCTCAGCACATGCGTTAGATGCTATACAATAGAAGAATCCATCATTATCCATAGTAACAGCAGAAATGTGCAAGCTATCTGTTGTCTGTCCTGCCAGAGGATTTCCGTTGTTGTACCACTGATATTGTATGCCATCACCAGTAGCCCTCATTCCGAGTCCGTATTCCTCACCTTCGCACAATGACATTACTCTTGGAGTAGGTTCCCAACTAATTACTGGTGTTGTATTCATGTTAACAGTTATAGTATTGGAATATGCCGAAGGACAAGTCTGACTTTCGGGATCGGTAGAAACTACACAATAGTAAGTTCCACCACTTTGAGAAAGAGCAGGACGAGAGAGAGTTGGACTATTATTAGTAATGTATTCTCCGTCATGATACCATGAATATCTAATATTGTCACCCTCGGCTTCCAACGAAATTGAAAAAGACTCACCGGTTGTACTTGTACAAATATCAAGATCATGAGGCTGAACAGTAATTGTCGGCGACATTACAACACTAATCATGATAGGTCCATTCTCTTCTGTTCCACAGGAATTTGTAACATCACATACATATCTACCTGTCTCATCATCTTGCAAATTACTGAAATGCAAATAAGGTTCTGTCGAAACAATCTCGGTTTCACCTTGCTTATGCCAAGCAAAAGTAATTCCTTGGGCATCGAATTCATCTTCATCAAGAAGATCCGAACCCTGATATATACGATTGGCAATACTTATAGTAGTATCCGATCCTGAACAAATCGAAACGCCAGAAGGCAATGCAGGATATACAGTAATATGTTGGTTTACTGTAATATAAACTGTATCTGTACGCACAGAACCGCATTCGTTTGATGCAAGACAGAAATAATAACGCTCGTGACTTTCGGAAGTTGGATCTGCAACCAAGGTATTGGTTTCTACTCCTGTAGTATTCGGAGTCGTAATATTTGTAAATGCAAGTCCTTCACCATTGCTGTTCTGCCAGATATATTCTATTGGTTCGAAACCAGTAATCTTGGCATACAACTGAGCCTGTTCTCCTTCGCATACCGCAACATCCTCTGGTTGTGCACCTACTACTGGTGGCATCTTTACATAAACATTTGTCGTTTCTGTTCTAACAGTTCCGCAACCATTGGTTAACTCGCAGTAGTATCCTCCCATGTGAGCCGAATCCATGGCAAAAGTAAGAATATTCGATGTTCCTTCCTCAACCATTCTACCCTCGAGATACCACTGGTATGTCAACGTATCCGTTGGATAATGCACCGTTGCATTGGCATATATGGTAAGTTCTACTCCTGCACATACACTCGTATCTTCGGAAATAACAAGATCAAACGGCACGTCACTAACAATAGTACCAACATTTCTAGATGTTACCGTTGCACAAGCATTTGATACCTGCACATTGAATGTGTTGGAATAGAATTCAGGATTGTGCTCCGCATTTTCTATCACAAGAGTACTGGTTGTTGCTGAAGTATTCTCCGATGGATATGGAGCCCCATCGTAATACCACTGGTACTGCAAGTCGGAACCTGTTGCAATAACCCTAAAGGTAAGGTCATCGCCACCGCAGAGAGCAGCACTACGTGGCTGGGTCACAATACGTGGCAATTCTGTAACAGAAATCTGATATGGACCATATACATTATCGCCGCATGCATTATTTGCGACAAAACGATATACTCCAGCATTTTCCAGCACCGCTTCATCCACATGATACCTAGTTCCACGAGAAACTATCTCGTCGTCAAAATACCATACACATGACAATTGTCCAGAAACATTAAAAGCCTGCATATCAAGCGGAGACGACTCACACACAGAGTTTGGAGCAGAAACACTTTCTATTGTAGGAATTGCCGTTACGACGTCAACATGTATTTTGTCATTAGAATTCCTAAAATTGTCATCTGTAGAACCAAAATACACCCTACAGTAATAATATCCAGCATTCCCTAGCGACGTTGTATTCTGCACATTATCCAAATACAAAATATCCTCGGTTGCACCAGATATTGCCGTCCAGCTAGGATCCATAGCACCAACCAGATTTGCATTATAGAACCACTGGAAGCGGAAATCTGTTATTTCTTCCGTAGTATCTCTGACAAAAACTTTCAGGACACCTCCAGCTCCCTGGCAAAGGTGAACATGACGCTCATTATACGTAATCACAAGATCCGACGGCCCTGCAATAGTAATAGTCACTGTAAAAAGCAAAGCAGCAACCATTAAAAACTTAATAAATATACCTTTCATATTACAAATGTATTTAATTTCACAAAATTAAGAAAAATTTTATTTCTTGTCAAAAATTTAACATATTAAATATCAGGTTCGACACTTCCCATCCTTATAATTTCCGGTTCACCACTCGTACAATCTATCACTGTAGATGCAAATAGCCCCCCTGCCCCACCGTCGATTACAGCATCAACCAGATTTTTGTAATCATCGTATATCAACTCAGGGTCAGTTGGATATTCCATAATATCATCATCGATGCGCAACGAAGTAGTAAGAATCGGATTACCAAGCACCCTTACTATTTCGGTAATTATTTTGTTTGCAGGCACACGAATACCCACAGTTTTTCTATTCTGCTTCAAGACCTTAGGAACATTGCTGTTGGCTTCAAGGATAAATGTAAAAGGCCCTGGCAGATTGCGCTTCATCATCTTGAATATGGAATTGCCGATAGGTTTGGTATAGTCGGACAAATGGCTAAGGTTTTCACATATAAACGAAAAGTTTGCCTTTTCGAGTTTTACGCCTTTTAGTTGAGCCACTCGCTCCACTGCCTTCGGCTTGGTGATGTCACACCCCATTCCGTAAACGGTATCGGTAGGATAAATTATCACTCCGCCGTTTTGCAGAATTTCTACAGCCTGCCTCACAGTACGTTCGGCAGGATTGTCGGGATGTATTCTAATTAGAACAGACATCTACTTGTTCAGTTTGTGGTAATCTTCAAGAAACTTCTGCAACCCAGCATCTGTAAGAGGGTGTTTCAAAAGTCCGAGTATCGCGTTAAGCGGGCAAGTTGCAACATCTGCACCCATCTGCATACTGCCGATAATGTGCATAGTGTGACGAATAGAAGCAGCAAGAACCTGAGTCTTGAAGCCATAACGCTGGTACATATCAACAATGTCGCCAATGAGTTGCAAGCCGTCGGTGCAGTTGTCGTCCAAACGACCGATGAACGGCGAAACGTAGGTTGCCCCTGCCTTTGCAGCCAGCAACGCCTGTCCTACGCTGAACACCAATGTGCAGTTTGTACGAATTCCCTTCGACGAGAAATACTTTATAGCCTTGATTCCGTCCTTGATAATCGGGACCTTGACAACTATCTGCGGATGCAATGCCGCCAGTTCCTCGCCTTCGCGGATTATACCTTCGTAGTCGGTGCTGATAACTTCGGCACTTACATCGCCGTCAACGATTTCACATATCTTAAGATAGTGATTCATAATATTTTCCTTGCCGGCAATACCTTCCTTTGCCATCAAAGACGGATTTGTTGTTACACCATCGAGAACACCAAGTGCCTGTGCTTCCCTTATCTGATCTAAGTTTGCTGTATCAATAAAAAACTTCATCTGTACCTATAATTTATTTATTGCGACAAAATTACATTTTTTTTTGTTTCGACAAGCACCTTATTTCAAATAAAGGGCATTGACTTTTCAACAATTGAATCAACCTTACAAAAGGGACTTACGAGAAGCAACCATTTCTTTTGCAATTCTTCTTGCTTCCTTGTCGGTAGCGAAGCACGATTCAATAGTAACCATAGGATCGAAAGCCACTTTTTCAAGCGTAGCCTCAATAACTTCAGGGATATTAACAAAACCCAATCGTCCATTCAAGAAAGCATCAACCGATATTTCGTTGGCAGCATTCATTACACAAGGAGCATTTCCACCCATTGCCAAGCAGTCGTATGCAATCTGCAAGCATCTAAAAGTTTTCGTATCTGGCTTTTCAAAAGTCAAATTAACGTCATTCTCAAGGAATGAAAAACGATTTTTGGGAGAATATGTCCTATTCGGATAATCGAGAGCATATTGTATTGGAATACGCATACTAGGCGCCCCAATCTGAGCCTTGATTGAAGCATCTGAGAATTCCACCATCGAATGTACCAACGACTGCCTATGTACAAGCACTTCTATTTTGTCAGCTGGAATTCCAAACAGCCAATGCGCCTCAATCATTTCAAAACCTTTGTTCATTAAAGTTGCCGAATCTATCGTGACCTTGCTGCCCATTTTCCAGTTTGGATGTTTTAAAGCCTGCTCTGCCGTAACATTCTTCAAGAATTCAATATCTTTTCCCCAAAACGGTCCTCCCGATGCTGTAAGAATAAGCTTCTCGACATCATCAATACTCTCACCACGTAGGCACTGGAATATTGCAGAATGCTCCGAATCAACTGGCAAAACACATGATGATGTATTTTCTTTCAGCTTGTCGCATATTATTTTTCCTCCCACAACAAGCGTTTCCTTGTTTGCTAGAGCGACAACTTTGCCCGACTCAATGGCCTTCAATGTCGGCAAAAGTCCTGCAAAACCTACCATTGCAGCAAGTACCATATCAACACAATCCATTGACACCACATCAAGAACCGACTCAGAACCTGCATATACTTTTATCGGCAAGCCAGCAAGTGCATCACGCACCTCGCCATACTTATCCTTGTTTGCTATAACTACAATATTCGGTTCGAATTCACGAGCTTGTTCTATAAGCAACTGTGCATTATTATTTGCAACAAGCACTTCGGCAGAAAACTTGTCGGGATAGTCGCGTATTACATCCAATGCCTGGGTTCCAATTGATCCTGTAGAACCGAGAATAGCTATGTTTTTCTTCTTTGTTTCCATTAAAATTCAATATAATCGGTTGGATTCAGAGGCTCGCCATTCTGCCAAAGTTCAAAATGCAAATGCGGTCCGCTAGTATTTTCTCCAGAATTGCCATACACAGCAATTTGTTCTCCCTGACGAACCTTCTGTCCTTCCTTAACGATAGGTGTTTCACAATGTTTATATACAGAAAGAATACCTCTCGCATGCTGAACAATCACAGAATATCCATTTTCTATAGAATAATTACTATCTATGACGATTCCAGGCAAAACAGCAAAGACAGCTATATCGGACATTGGTGCTATATCAACGCCAAAATGTCTATGCATCTTATCAAACTCATTAACAATCACGCCTTTAATAGGCACAAAAAGATTTGGCACTATATCATTTTTGTTTACGACGTTCACATTATCTGCCTCATCATAATGCACACGAGGCTTTGTCGGATCATTGAACTCCCTTATCTGCTCTTCTGTAAGATTTGAAACAGAAACTGCATAATCCACGTCTATAGGCACTTCCGAAAAAATTATATCCCTAATCATGTTCAGATATTCCTCGCGAGCATCAAGCTCTGCAGAAAGGCTATCGACACGCTCTGCATTTTCATAAATAAGTTCCAATGTTTTATGGTCTGGATACCCAGGTACAAAATATTTCATCGGAGTATAAACAACCAACAATGATATTACGGCGAAAAAAATCACGAACAAAGAAGACAACACAAGCAAGAACGAAATCTTGTTCATACGAATTTTCTTCAGCACCTCGAAATTGCCGTCACGATATATAACAAACTGGTAAGGCCGTGTAAGCCATGCCCAGAAATTATGTCTTTTATTTTCCACCTTAACAATAGTTACAGGCCACAAAGTTAATAAAAATTATGATTGCATATATTTCACCGACACAAATACTTTGTCGGGTCAGCAGAAAAAGTGTGTGGAGATTCATATTGTCGATGCAAAAAAACGGAATCTCCCGAAGACGTATTTCGTTTTTTTACTCATCGCTGAAAGCGATACCTTGATTGCCGCCTTGGCTGGTGAGCGTTAAAAAAATCGGAGAAATGGAGCGGAAAAAGTCAGTCTGTTTGAAACCGTTGTGATGGTTCGCGTCTAAAACGCAACCATCACATACGGTAAGTTTTTGACTTTTAGCGAAATGCAGCCTATTTTTAGCGAAGCAGACTCAGCGGACATGGTTTTTTGTTTACTTTTTTGCCAACAAAAAAGTAAAAGCCACCGCGGCTAGAGCGGAATGTAAAAACTGATTATCGTTCTCCGTTATGTTTGATAGGATATTCTTATCGCTTAACTCCACCCGATATGTCGGCTGACCCACTTTGTCACTCAAAACAAGAAGTCCTTTTATTTTATCAACTATGAAAAACTTCACACTTCTTCAACAACATCAACAACCTTAACGTCTTCAATGTCGTCTAGCATCGGCACAGGATATTTCTGACTTGGCTTTGCACCAATTTTTATCAGTTTGTTGGCAGATTGTATTATGCTCGGACCCTTGTCCTCCAATTTTTTCTTACCATCATCGAAGGCATTCTGCGCCTTAGCAATTGCCTCACCAACCTCGCTGTATTTCTTTGCAAACATACCGATACGCTCTACGACTTCACTTGCCAACTTGAAAACTTCCTCATGGTTTTGAGCCTGTTTGATTTGCGTCCAAGTCATACTTACTATCTTTAAGGCTGCGTAAAGCGACTGTTCGTCGGCTATATAAACATTCTGTTCCATAGCCTTGCGCCAAAGGTCAGGCTGTGCATTGAGTGCCGTCCACAACGCCCCAGTATGCGGGACAAACATAATAACATAGTTCATTCTTACCTTCGGCGGCTGAATGTAAGACGAGTAATCCTTCTTCGACAGTTCCTTTACGTGTCCGTTTATGCTATCAATGTGCTTTTGCAAACTACGATTGCGGTCTTCCTCGTTTTCGGCATTGACATAGTCAAAGAAAGCAGTCAGCGACACCTTTGAGTCGATTATAACTTCGCGCGTACCATCCAAATGCAGAATGACATCTGGACGCATAATTTTATTGTCTTCAGTTTTCACCGCCATACCTTTGCTATCGCGTATAGTAGCCTGAGTATCAAAATGTACACCTTCCGTCAGACCTTGTGACTGCAAAAGTTCCGAAAGCACGGCTTCGCCCCAGTCGCCTTGAGTCTTGCTTTTGTACTTCAACGAATTAACAAGATCTTCCGTTATCGCCTGCGCAGCCTTGCTTTGATCCATCATCAGCCTTAGATTCTCACGCATAGCACTGTTGATGTCAATGGCATCCTTCGACGACTTTTGCATCGATTCTTCCATCTTTGCAATGGTTTCCTTGAGTGGATTGACCAGTTGTCCGATACTAGTTGTACTGCTTTTTGCAAACTCTTCCTGACGAGCCTTCAGCAAATCCTCTGTAGCAGCCTTGTTCTGGACAAGAATTCCTTCAACGGTCTTGTCGAAACGTTCCTGCTGTTCCTTAATTGACTGCTCGTAGTGCAACTTGAGTGTCTGCATAGCCTCATCATTGGCCTTTTCCTTGGCAGCAATGGTGTCCTGACAATGTTTCTGCTCGTCGGCCTTAACCTCTTCAATGCGCCTGTTGAAATTAGCCTCTGCCTTCTGCAAATCGGCTTGCGAACGCTTCTTCTCCTCATCCAACTGGCTTTGTACCGCTTCAAGGTTTGCCTGTACAGCACTGTTCCTGGCCTTAAGAACAAGGAATGTGATTCCTGCGCCAAGAATAATACCACAAATACCAACGATAAAGATTAACAAATTAGCTGACATAATTTTACATTTTTAATTGGTTCATAATTTCTAATCATCTTAATCGGTCGCAAAAATAAGCAACATTCCGCTAATTGACGAAAAACTTAGTGTTTAGTTATTAACACCTCTCAAAAAACCACATTTTTCAAAAAAATCATTATCTTTGGCTTTTTAATTTTTCAGATTATGAAACGACTTTTTGCTTCATTGATAGTAATTGCCATATCATTGGCAACGTTTGCTCAGGTAAACTACAAGACAATAAAGACACATACCGAAAACGGCAGCACACTAACAAGAATACGCATCAACGAACCATTAATACAAAATGCTGACGGCGCGTACGGCTTCCGTATGAAGGCTCCGATTCCGTTCACTTCGTTTGCAATAGGTTTCGATGCAACCGACCGCAATGCTCCCGAAGGACATTTCATTGTTTACTACCGCACTTCACAGGGCGAGAAATGGACAAACTGGCATGACGACCACGGATATTTCCGTCCCGAAGACATAGAACCAAACATTTTCTACACCGATTTGCTTTTCGGCTTCGACTTCAATCCGCACGACTCGATTGAATTTCTAATCTTCCCTCCTGTAAACGTACAACTTACTAAAATTGAACTTGTATTTCAGGACATAAAGTCTGAAAACGAAAAGGCATCCAACCAAACCACACAAGTTAATACTACCCGCGACAACTGCCTCGAATTTCCCGAATACGTTCCTCGCTCATCGTGGTGCGGAAGCTACACGGAATGTCACAATCCGACATACTCGCCAAATTATATAACGCCAACACATACGATTATACACCACGGAGCCAGTCCATACTCCTACACCGACGGCGCAGCAGTTGTCCGCTCGTACTGGAACTACCACGTCAACCACAATGGCTGGGAAGACATAGGATACAACTACCTTTTTGACAAGTACGGCAACATGTTTCAGGGCCGCCACAATCCCAACCTGCCCACTTCGGATGTAAAAGGAGCACATGCAGGGAATTGCAACTCCAAGTCAATTGGTCTAAACTTTATAGGTCATTCCGATACCCTTGCTACCGCCCCAACAAACGTACAACTCGAAAAATGCTGGGATATGCTCGCATGGTGGTACGACAATAAGCAACTCGACCCGACCTCATCGGCAGACATTACAAATCAAGCAGGTCAATTCACATTCAGCCGCTATCGCATTTCGGGACACCGCGATGTAAACCAGACTTCAACAGGTGCACTTGGCACTACCTGCCCAGGCGAAACACTTTACGCAATGTTGCCCAACTTCCGCATTCAAGTCGCAAACAGAATGAACGACTGCGGTTGGAACATTATAACACCCGAAGCCGACACTGTTCCGCCATCAACAGAGATTATAGCAGACGAATGGAACAACCGCAACTTCAATATTTCGTTCAACGACCAGACAAACACAAAAAATGCTTTCTACCAGATTCTCGATAAGGAAGACGGCAAATGGACAACTAACACATCACGCGGAACACTTTACGAACCTTTTGACGAGCAGACTATTCCTGAAAATTGGAATTCAGCCAATGGTGCTTGGGAAATGAATTCTGGAGCAATAATACAAACCGACGAAAGCCTAACAAGCACAAACTTGCACTGCAACCTGCACCAAGAAAGAGGTTACACCTACCTGTACCACGCCAAGATGAAAATCACTGGCGAAGGCTCCAATCGTCGTTCAGGCTTCTATTTCTTTACAGAAAATGCCGAACGTCAGAACGGCTATATGCTTTTCATACGTGCCGACCACAACACCGCACAACTTTACAAGTACGTTGACGGTTCTTACTCCGAAAACGGAGGAACACTCTCATCACTTCCATATACCATAAATGCTGGTCAGTGGTACGACATCAAAATTACTTTCGACACCAACACAGGCAAGATAACCTGCTATGTAGATGACATTGTAGCCGTTACGCTTACCGACTCCAATCCTTTCGCATCGGGAGAATGCTTCTCGCTGCGCACAGCAGGCTGCCAGACTGAATACAAGGACATTTACGTTTCTCGTTTGCGCAACAATAATGCAGATCTTACCGCCACAATAGGCGAAAACGGCGACATCCGCTACGAAAGTGAAAGCAGAAGTTATGCAGGAAGAATCAGAAGCATACTTCTTGGTAACAACGGAATGTGGTCGGACTACTTCGAAAAGGACGTAAAGGTTGACTGGACGGCACCTGTAACCGAAATCAGCACCAACCATCCTTGGAACGGAACCGACTTCGAAGCCACATTCGACGACACCGAAAACAATTTCGTAGCAGAACGCTTCTACGGAGTAAAATATCTTGAATGTGACGAATGGATTGCCAATAACCAAAACGGCTTTGCCAACAGCGACTTCGAAAACGAAATTGGCGACGAATGGACAAGCGTTGCTGGTTCGTGGAGCATTAGCGATGGACATCTAATTCAAACCGAAACTGCGACATCTAACCTATACGCAACTGTAAATCAAACCTTAGCCGACAAATACATGTACGAATTCAACTTCAAGATGTCGCCAGATGCCACAAACCAGCGCATTGGACTGCACTACATGAGCACCAACGGCGAAACCGAAAACCACGGCAACGGATATTTCATCTATTTCCGTCTGTCAACAAGCTCGTCAAGAGTTGAATTCTACCGCGTTGAAAACGACACTTATTCGCAGGACAAGTGCATAGACTTGCCGTTGAACACAAACAACTGGCACAACGTAAAACTGATTTACGACCGCACAAACGGAAAGAGTTCCATCTATTATGATAATAGGTATTACGGTTCATACACAGCAGCCAACTTCTTCACCGAAGGCAACATAGTTGCACTTCGTAATGGTGGTGCAACTGCACATTTCGACAACTTCAGGATTTACCGTACGCGGGGTAATTCTGCAAGCATAACTGCAGGCGAAAACGGAGACATTCAAGCACCTGCAAATATCGAAGAGAACCAAGATTTTGCCATCATAAGTTCTATAGCAATCGACTCGGCGCAAAACATTGGCTGGTACAACTACTCGGTAGCAAACGACACGACTACGGTAAGTATCTCCGATGAAGAATTTTGCGGCATTACCATCTACCCTTCACCCAACAACGGAAGTTTCACAATAAGCATTACTCCCGACCTTGTGGGCGAACAAATTGCAATAACCGACCTTAATGGCAGAACAATTCTTATCCGTAAGATTGAATCGGAAACTACCGAAATATCGCTTGGTAAAATTGCAGCAGAAATTTACTTTGCAAGAATAGGTGAAAACAAGTTGAAGTTTGTGGTGGAATAAAAACATCTATTGATGTCCGCAAAAAATTGGCAAAGCACAATTAACTACAACATTATCAGCTATTTATATAACAACATAAATAAAGTGTGTATGTCATTTACTTGCTTCGCTGCGTGAGCTAAAGGTTACGGATGACTTTTCATTTTTAGCGGACAATAATAATTAAAATTATGGTCATAATAACTCCTTTTCTGTTTTATAAACACAATCCGAAGCACAAATAGCAAATCATTTTGAAAATGCTATTGATTTTTTTTGTTGTTTTGCAAACAGACAAAAGATTTAGGTCTTAATTCGTAACTAATTGGAATACAAATATGTTAAAAGGAAAGATTTATATAGGAATAGTGATTGTTGCCTTATTAGCCGCCTCGTGCGACAGAAAAGTTGAATACATAAGATACAGCGGACCTACGCAGGGTACAATGTTCAACATAACCTATTGCAGCGACACCAACTACAATGCTGAAATAGACAGTCTTCTGCAAACGTTCTGCCGTTCTTTGTCGAATTACGACAGCACCTCGTTAATTTCGCGTATAAACCGCAACGAAACAGACACTCTTGATGCTCTTACCGAAGAGTTCTTCAAAGTGTCAAAGGAAGTATGGGCGAATACCGATGGCATTTTCGATGTCACTGTCGCTCCGATTGTTAACGCGTGGGGGTTCGGATGGAAACGCCACGAAACGCACATCCCCGACAGCACAGAAATCGACTCCCTGCTACAGCACGTCGGAATGGACAAACTTGAAATTGCAAACGGCAGAATCGTAAAGCACGACCCCGACATTCAGATAATCACAAACGCCATAGCACAAGGAATGTCAGTCGATTATGTTTCCGATTTCCTAAAAAGCAAAGGTATCAACAATTTTCTTGTCGAGATTGGTGGAGAAATCTACTGTTCTGGCAAAAACGCCCAAGGTGAAGACTGGAAAATCGGTATTGACAAGCCAATTGAAGGATCTGGATACGATTATCGAGAAAACCAAATAAAAATACACATGTCGGACATGGCTGTAAACACTTCTGGCAACTACCGCAAGTTCATAGAAGATGGTGGCAAAAAGTTCGGGCACTCAATAAATCCGACGACAGGCTATCCTTCCGAAAACGAGATGATTAGCGCAACAGTTGCCTATCCCGACTGCATACGTGCCGATGCCTACGCCACCGCATTTATGGTAATGGGGGCTGAAAAAGCAATGAAAATCGTTGAAAGCATCGATGGTATGGAAGCCTACTTCATAGTACACGAAGATGGAGAAACCAAAACCGTGGAATCGAGCGGATTTATGAAATACGAATAAAGGTTGCTTAGGAGAACTGAAGTTTTTGGCTATAAAAGTTTTTTGTCAATTCTTCCTGCCCGAAACAAATCAAAAAAGGCTACCGATTGTAGCCTTTTTATAATCATCGAACATATTCCATCACAATACACGCCGCCGACCTTGCATCGTTCAGCACATCGTTGATTGTCATCGGACGCTTGCACGAACCAGCAACGAACAGACCTTTCTCGGCAGTTTCGTTGTCGTTAAGATGTGGACTTGAAGTTTTTACAAAGCCATATTCACCGTCGATTCCACATTTCTTGCCAAGGTCGCGAGTACCGCACGAAGCCTCCATTCCTACCATCAGCACAAGCAAGTCGGTGGTCATCTTCAGCGGAACACCAAGCAAAGTATCTTCAGCCTTTATCTGGATTTTGCGGTCGAAAGTTGACGATGCTTCCGAAATTCGTCCACGCACATAGCGGATGTCGTACTTCTCCTGCGATTCGCGGTAAAGTTCCTCGAAATGCTGTCCCCACATACGCAAATCCATATAGAAAATGTAAATTTCGGCCTCGGGAAGCATCTTCCGCACTTCAATCGCCTGCTTTACAGCCGTCACGCAGCAAACCTTGGAGCAATAGCGGTTGCCCGACTTCTCGTCACGCGAACCAACGCACTGCAGGAAAACAACGCGCTTAGGCGATTCGTTTATGGAATTGACAATCTGGTTGTACTTTATCATCCTTTCCATATCAATGGAAGTAACAACGCCCTTGTAGATGCCATAGCCAAGTTCTTCCTTGCGCGTAGCGTCAAAGGTCTGATAACCAGTAGTAATAAGCACTGCATCAACGAAATAGTTCTTTCCAGACTTGTCAACTATCTTCCATTCCGAATCGTTTCGCACAATGTCAACTACCTCGGTGTTGAGCATCAACTTGATATTTTCGTTAATCAGCTTTGAATTAAGGCTATCTGCGATTTCCGATGCACTTGAAAAATCGGGGAAAAGGTAAGCCTTGTCAAGTATGTTGGATAGAGCCGTCGCCGACTTTTCAAAAAGCAACACTTCGTTTTCCCTTGCTAGGATTGATGCACTTTCGATACCTGCGGGACCTGCTCCTATAACTGCAATCTTTCTCATATCTAATGTTTTATATTAAACTTTTAAATTCATCGGTTTTTCGGGTGACGGGAGGATTTCTCCATTTGCACCGCGATATTTCTCATTTGGCTTGTACGGAATGCCAATCTTGTCGAGCAGATTCTCCACCTGAACCTGATGCAGCTGCATTCCGAGTTTCCACGGGTCGTAACCAAGCAACATTCCGGCCATTTCCTCGTATGTAAGAACAGGAATACCATAACCGTCCTTGTCGTAGGTCTTGTTTTCCATCTCGGCGATGGTGTACTGCCATTTGTCCATAAACATCGAACATCCGGGGCAGTTTGTAACGATAAAATCAGGCTCGAACGGCTCCATCGACTCGAATTTCTTCTTTGTGTTTGCCACCGAATAGCCACGGTTTTCCTGTAGCAGGTAGTGACGGAAACCGAATCCGCAGCAATGACGGCGTTCGGGATAATCGACCACTTCCCCGCCCCACGCTTCAATCATACCGGCGAGAACATACGGAAATTCAGCCTTTCCGATACCCTTTTCGGGGAAAATCTTGGCATAATGACAGCCTATATGCTCCACAACGCGCAAAGGCTTGCCCGTGAAACGGTTCACAAGCTGGTATTTCATCTTTTCCTTCAACTCGAAGCGGTACTTATATATTATGTCTGATGGATGGGCAATATTTTTAGGTGCCTCAAAATCGCGACCAGTTGCTTCCTTCAAATACTTGCGAGTCTTTTCGAGCATTTCGGGATGTTCCTTCCACATTTCCACCATTTCGGTGAAGATTCCGAACGAAGTAACGCACGAGGGCACATAGTTCTCGTAACCGGCATCGGTCATAAGCGAAAACAGACGGGCTACAACAGTCATGGTTGTTTCGAGCGGAACAATGTCGGAATGATAGCCGATACCTGTGCATGTGTGCTGGTTAGCCTCATCGCGAATGTCCTTGCCCAACTCTTCACGCATAATTTTCAGAAACGCCGTTTCCGAGCCAGGGAAAAACGTCTGCCTTATGCAACTGCGCTCGTAAAAGAACTTGTCGTCAGCAATTTCCTTCTGGTATTCGTTCCAGTAACGTTTATTTTTTGATTCGTCCATATCTAGAATTTGAATTTTCGTTTTAGCCAAATAGCAAAAAATCTGTCTTGAATGAAATAAACACTTGTCTCACATGATATAATGTCGCGGTCCATAAGTCTTCCCACTGCCGATTGCACCGAACTTGCCGACTGCAGGTTGTACTTCTTTACAAACTCTGCCGACTGGATACGGTCAGCCAAACCTTCGGCAGCAATAGCCCTAAGCAAGTTCTGCTGCTTGTCTGGAATATTATACAGCGTAAAGGAATAATAAGAATCGTTGGCCCTTAGAATCTTATCCAAAGCCATATCTATCATTTCTTCGCGACATTCAGGTTGCGCCATATAGTACATCTCGTGAAACATAAACTGGATGTACCAAGTGTGACCTTCATACATATCATACACGCGCGATACAATGTCCTTTGAAATACTTTTTCCCGCCTCTGCAAACTTCTTTA
>Ga0310696_10000538_pt1 | contig 59191 bp, 52 predicted proteins | sample AusTroGonzalo_MG_4_FD_203885 | JGI IMG/M metagenome (GOLD analysis project Ga0310696, IMG submission 203885) | Bovine rumen microbial communities from tropical cattle in Woodstock, Queensland, Australia - Gonzalo_02 (v2) (version 2) | ecosystem: Host-associated > Mammals > Digestive system >...
AAAGCGGGATAACGGAAGGTCCGTAACGCTCCATCATACGTGCAGCAACTGCCTCGAAATCAGCATTGGGCTCATCCATTCTGTTCATGAAGAATAAGAAAGGAACCTTCTTGCCGTTTAATAATCTGATAGCCTTCTCGGAACCGACGGATGTGCCGCCCTTTGCCGAGATCATGATAACGCCGGAATCTGCGATTCTGATTCCGCTCATCTCTTCACCCAGGAAGTCGAAGTCACCTGGAGTGTCGATGATGTTGATCTTGCTTCCCTTGTACTCGCAGCAGGCAACGGAAAGGCCTACTGACATCTGTCTCTTGATCTCCTCAGGATCGTAGTCAAGCGTAGTATTACCGTCATTGATGCGTCCCTGACGATTTATAGCTTTGGTATAAAAAAGAATAGCCTCAGCTAATGTCGTCTTGCCGGAACCTACGTGGCCAAACAACGCGATGTTGCGAATCTTGTCTGCGGAATAATTTTCCATCAGTCATTTCCTCCTTCGAAGTCAAAAATAAATACTTTCCTATTATATAAGATTCGGTATGCTAATTCCACAAAAAAATCCGATAGGCGAAAACTTTTTTTGTGCATAGTTGTAATCCTTGTTTTCGAGGACAAAACAAATAAAAAGAGGCTGTCATTGCGGCAGCCTCCTTAAGGATTTACTTAGTATCGTATATTACTGCTTAGCGGGTCTTGCGAAGATGAGAACCAGTCTGTCTTCCTTGTTATCGAAAGGACTTGAAGCCAAAGATGACAGTGATGTTGTCTCTGAACTGCCCATGGAAGAAATAAGTCTTCCGCCGTCATCATCGATCGTGGATACGAGGATCCAGCCTTCTGCAGACTTCTTCTTGAGGAGCTTGGTAAGAGCTTCGATGTTAACTTCGGAAGCCTTGTTGTGCTCAACTGTCTCAACCGAATACTCCATCGGGCCGCCGGCTCCGCCGCCGCCGTTCCTTACCTTCTTCTCCAGATCTGCTACTGCATCATCAAGTGCAGCAAGCTTCTTCTCAAGCTCAGCCTTCTCCATCTCGTTCTCCTTGATCTTATTGTTTAATTCCTGAATCTCGTTATCCTTAGCTTCGATCTGGTCAAGCATCTGACCCTTCTCGCTCTCGCTCAGAGCTGCCTGCTTAAGGAATACAGCGCGCTTCTCTGCGTTGAGGACGATCTCCTGAGCTGCAGCTTCTGCAAGAACAGTAGCGTTCTTGGAGTCAGCGATAATGCTGTTTGCTTCCTTGAGCTCGGACTGGAGTCCCTTGATCTGATCCTGGATGTTGGTGGATTCTTCCTGATACTGTGTGTATTCAGCCTCAGCCTTAGCTCTTCTGTCCTCTGCTTCGGCAAGCTCTTCTCTTGCTGCCTTGAGGTTATCGTCGAGCTCCTTCTGCTGGAGCTGTGCGCTCTTCTCAAAGTTATCGATCTCGGCAGCGAGCTCATCACGCTTAACTGCAGCAGCCTCAGCCTCAGCCATAACTTCCTTAGCCTTCTCGGTCATGAGGTCAAGTTCTGCCTGAGCCTGCTTGTTGCGCTCTTCGAGGTGAGCTACGATCTGATCTCTCTCAGCCTGAGCCTCAGCGATCAGCTTCTCCTTCTCGGCATTGGCGATATCTCTGTCACGCTCTGCTTCCTGCTTCATCTTGAGGACTTCGGCAGCCTGCTTCTCAGCGATCTTCTTGTTCTCTTCTTCGAGTCTCTCTCTTTCCTTCTCGTAATCTTCGCCGAGCTTAACGATCCTGTCTTCGGCTTCCTTGATCTCTTTTTCCTTCTCAGCCTTGATCTTGTCGGCGTTGTCCATCATTGTCTGGACTTCTTTTGCCTGAGCGATGATCTCGTCTCTCTTGGCGATGGCTTCTGCATATTCCTTCTCGACCTGAGCTGCGATCTGTTCTGTCTGCTTCTGGGTCTCTTCGTAGATCTTCTCCTGCTCGATCTTGGCAGCAGCGATCATGTCGTCGTGTTCTTTCTGTGATTCCTTCTTGGCCTTAGCCATCATCTCGTTGGCTTCCTTGCGGAGAGCATCACGCTTGTCACGTGCCTCGATGACTTCTTCTCTGATAGTCTCGACTGTTGTCTCTAATGCTGACTGTTCAGCGAGCTTCTTCTTCTGGAAATCTGTGAATTCCTTGTCCAGCTTGCTCTTCTCACTCTCGAACTGCTGCTCAAGTGTAGCGTACTCAGCCTTAAGCTTATCCAAAGCCTCGATGATTCTCTTCTCTTCTTCGGAACGCTTAGCCTCTGCACGGGCGATGTTATCCTGTTCCTTCTGGATCAGGACCTTCTTAGCCTCTGCAGCCGCTTCTTCGTTGTTACCAAGTGATGCTTTTTGGAAATCATATTTGCACATCGAGCAACGGGCAACGTTGTCACCCATCATTACTCCGCAAACCGGACACTTCTTCATATTTTGTTTCTCCTAAATAAGCGTGCGAAAAGATACGCACGCAAAATATATGACATATTATATACCAGCCCATTAAAAAATATTATCTATTCTTCAAATGTATTTTATAAATTTTTAGTGAATTTTCGGAAAGACAGCGACTGTTTCCGCACATCTTTTTGTGAGCGTTGTCGGATATAAGCTCTAACAAGCAATCCTTATAATAAATTAACTATTTTGAGGAGGGGCAAAATGCACCGTAACATAAGAAAATCAATCGTTTGCGCCTTGACCGCCGTAATTGCGGTATCCGCTCTTGCAGGATGCGCCAAGAAACCCGCAGCCGACAATTATGCCGTAGTCGGAATCACTCAGGAACCCGGCATTTTCGATCCGCACACGGTAGTTGCAGCAGGTGACGAAGAGATCATCTATAACATCTACGAGGGTCTTTACAAGTTCGACTACGAGGGCAATCTCAATCCTTGTCTCGCTACAGACGTTGAGATCTCAGACGATGCATCAGTATATACATTCACGATCAGGGAAGGCGTTAAGTTCCATGACGGTTCCGACCTCGATGCAGGCGACGTCGTTTATTCACTCAAGCGTGCAGCTGGCCTTCTTGATACACAGAACGGAACAGCTCTTGTATCTGAGCTCGATCCCATCAGCGACGTTACCGTTACTTCCGACGGCCGCGTTGAGGTAACTCTCGAAGTATCCAACTGTGAGCTTCTGAGCTACTTCACAACAGGCATCATTCCTGAAGGCTACGACAACTGCCAGAAGGCACCTGTCGGAACAGGCCCCTTCAAGTTCGAGTCTTACATGCCCGGCCAGAGCGTTGTTCTCGTAAAGAATGAGAACTACTGGCAGAGCGGTCTTCCTTATCTCGACAAGGTCACATTCAAAGTCTGCGCAGATATGGACGCAGGTCTCACAGAGCTTGCCAACGGAAGCATCGACATCTTCCCTTACCTCACAACTGACCGTGCTAACCAGCTCGATCCCACTAAGTACAACATCCTGTCCAACGGTTCCAACATGGTTCAGATCTTCGCTCTGAACAACGCAGTTGAACCTCTTAACGATGTAAGAGTACGTCAGGCAATCAGCTACGCTGTCAACAGAAAAGACGTGATCTCAGTAACCATGGACGGCGCAGGCGTTGAGCTTACGACAGCCATGAGCCCTGCTATGGGAAGCTACTACGATACATCCCTCGACGGCACATACGATCAGGACATCGAGAAGGCTAAGTCACTTCTCGCAGAGGCAGGCTATGAGAACGGCTTCGACATCACATGCACCGTTCCTTCTTCTTACCTGATCCACGTAAACACAGCAGTTGAGCTCGCTTCAGAACTCAAGGCCATCGGAATCAACATGGAGATCAAACAGGTTGACTGGGCTACATGGCTCGACGAAGTTTATGGAGGCCGCAACTACGAGGCAACGGTTATCTGCCTTACAAGCACATACACTCCTTTTGATGTAGTAGGACGTTACGCTTCTACAGCTGACGGCAACTTCATAAACTATTCCAATGAAGAAGTCGACAGACTCTTAGAAGAGATTCCCATGACATCAGACCTCGCTGTAAGAACCGAGCTCTATCACCAGGTTCTCGGAATCCTCACTGAGGATGCATGTTCTGTATATATCCAGGATCCTACAACGATTACCGCAGTGTCCACGAGACTTGAAGGTTATCACGTATATCCGATGTACGTTCAGGATATGTCGACAGTAAAACTCGTTCAGAACTGATTCATTCAGACTATTAAGTAAAACAATGGGGCTCCGTTCTGAAAAGACCGGAGCCCTTATTGATTGTGAATAAAGTAAAAAAGCATATATAATAGTTTCTTACTATGTGAAGGGGGAATATGAGTTGAACAGCAAGGCCGGCTATCTCATCGGTAAACTCGTTGAACTGGTACTGACGCTTTTTGTCGTATCACTTCTTGTTTTCGCGGCCTTCTCGATAATCCCCGGCGATGCTGCCAGAGTAATGCTCGGTCCTGACGCATCCGAAGCCCAGGTAGAACTCCTGCGCGCCGAGCTCGGCCTCGATAAGCCTCTTATCGTCCGTTACGCTTCGTGGCTTCTGGGACTCATCACATTGAACCCCGGCACATCTTACGCATATAACATGAACGTCGGCGAACTGATCGCCCAGAGGCTCCCCGTCACCATCGGCATGAGCGCCATCGCCATGATCATGGTAATTCTCGTATCTTACCCGTTGGCCGTCTTAAGTGCGCGAAAACCGGGACGTTTGGGAGACCAGGTGTGCTCTGTTATCGGTCATATCCTGTTTGCGATCCCGCCTTATGTCGCTTCGCTCCTGCTGATCCTTGCGGCAAGTTCTGTATTCTCGCTCCTTACGGTCGGCAACTATGTAAATCCCACTGATGACTTCATCGGTTATATCGGATGCCTTCTCCTTCCTTCATTTGCTATCGCTCTGCCGAAGATTGCCATGAGCTTCAAGTTCTTAAGGTCTTCGATAATCGAGCAGAAAGCAGCAGATTACGTCCGCACATCCAAGAGCCACGGCCTGTCTGACCTGAAGATCATGATCCGCCATGTGCTCCCTAATTCGAATGTCTCATCGATCACGATTATTTCCATTATCCTGTCTGACATCTTAGGCGGAAGCCTTATCGTCGAACAGGTATTTAATCTCCCGGGGCTCGGAAGACTTCTCCTGTCTGCAATATCGAGAAGAGATTTCCCGCTCCTGTCAGGAATCGTATTCTATCTGGCACTTATAACGGTCCTCCTGTACTTCATATCCGACATCGCTTCCAGCCTTGCCGATCCGAGAATCAGGCTCAAGTAAGGGAGGCAGAACGTGGCACAGAATACTAAGACATTTAAATCTCCCGAAGCATCCGTCTTCTACATAGCAGGCCTGATACTGCTCGGCATCGTCGTGCTGTCATTCATCGTCTCGCTTTTCTGGACACCATACGATCCTGAAGCAACAGATGCGGCAGCCAAGCTCATGGGTCCATGCATGGAGCACCCGTTCGGAACAGACAACTTCGGACGCGACGTCTTATCACGCGTCATGGCCGCATCCAAATACACGATATTCATATCAGTTGCAGGCGTTGCAATAGCACTCGTTCTCGGAACGGCAGCAGGAATCCCCGCAGGCTACTTCGGCGGTTTTGCCGACAGGACGATAATGCTCCTAGGTAACAGCATAATGTGCTTCCCTGGAATCCTCTTAGCGCTCGTTGCGGTAGCGGTTTTCGGAGCCTCGGTAACAAATGTCATCTGGGCATTAGGTCTCGTATTCGCACCGACGTTCGCGAGGGTCTGCCGAGTCGGCACGATGGAGATAAAGGAATTGGATTACATAACGCATGCGCGCGTCATGGGAGTTAAGCCCGTGCGCTTAATGGCACTGCACATCTTCCCTAACCTCGTATCGCAGCTCCTTCCCGCAACGGTCATAGGACTTGCGAACATGACTTTGTTCGAATCCGGCATGAGCTATCTGGGACTGGGCGTCCAGCCTCCGGATGCTTCGTTCGGCAAGATGCTGTCTGACGCGCAGGCATATGTCCGCGTGGCACCCTGGCTTATCGTATTCCCGGCGCTGATGCTGGTCTTCTATATCTTAGGTCTCTACTTCGTCTCCGAAGGTCTCCGCGTAAGGCTTACGAAAGGAGGCAAGTGATGGCAAGACACATACACATCGTTAAGGTTCATCACCTGACCCTCTCTTTCCCGACCAGGAAGGACCCTAATCCGAAGCCTGTTTTGGACGATGTCGATTTTGGCATCAGGGACGGCGAGATATTAGGACTCATCGGTAACTCAGGAAGCGGCAAGACAATGACGTCGCTTGCCATTGCAGGCCTGCTGCCTGATAACGCAAACATCACTGAAGGTTCCATCAAGTTCGCAGGAAAAGACCTGCTCGCGATGAACAACAGGGAGCGCCGCGCGATGCTCGGCAAGGACATCGGCATGATCTTCCAGGAGCCGTCAACTGCATTAGATCCGCTCATGAGCATCGGCAGGCAGTTAGAAGAAGTCTTAACGGCTCATAAGGATCCTACGATGACGCCTGAGATGCGTCACAAGGCGATCACCGATATGTTGGAACTCGTCGGATTCAAGGATCCTGAAGAGATAATGACACGTTATCCTCACCAGCTGTCAGGCGGCCAGCGCCAGAGAGTATTGATCGCAGGAGCAGCGCTTCTTAAGCCTCGCCTTCTCATCTGCGATGAGCCGACTTCATCTCTTGATACGGTTACGACCGTTTCCATATTGGAACTCTTAAAAGAGCTCTGTCACAAGCTCCACATAACAATACTGTTTATCTCTCACGATCTGTCCGCAGTAAGAGGATTCTGCGACCGCGTTATGGTCATGAGAGACGGCAAGATAGTTGATAAGGATACGGCATCAGACATCCTCACCAACCCGCGCAATGCATACACGGCTGAGCTGTTAACGAATGCGAGACTCGACACGAGGATCCTTGGGTTAAAACCCGCAAATGTTGATTACACGACAAGCCCCGTGCTCAAGGCCGAGGGCATCACCGCAGGTTACGGCAGGTCACTTTTCGAACGCGTAAAGGCAAAGCGCACAGAAGAAAAGACTGACAACAAAGTCCTTCACGATGTATCACTCGAGGTATATCCCAACGAGATATTAGGTCTTATCGGCGGCTCCGGAAGCGGCAAGACGACGCTCATCAGATCGCTTCTAGGACTCCTTCCTCACGAGGGCAAAGTCAACATAAAGAGTACGAGCATAGGCGCGATATTCCAGGATCCCGTATCCTGTTTAAATCCCGCGCACACGGTCAAGTGGCATCTGGCTGAAGCATTAAGAGCATCAGGTAAGAAAGCTTCCGGCAGCGATGCTCTCGCGAGAATAACAGCTGTCTTAAAAGAATGCGGACTTGATGAGAAATATCTTACACGCCGTCCTCACGAACTCTCGGGCGGTCAGCGCCAGAGGATCGCAATAGCAATGTGTCTTATCCAGGAGCCTTCGCTAATTATCGCGGATGAGCCGTTCTCGTCTCTGGATGCAAGTTCATCGGCTGAACTTCTAAAGCTTATGACTGACATCAACAGAGAGCGCCACACCGCTTTCCTTCTTATCACACACAACATTCATATCGTCAGACAGATCGCACCGCGCATCATCGTAATGAATGACGGCAGGATCGTTGAAGAAGGACAGACACCCGAGGTCCTTAACAGTCCTAAGTCAGAATCAACCAAAGCGCTGCTTGATGCAGAACGTCAGATCCACGGACTATAAGATCCCAAACACCAAGAAAGGCTGCTCCGCAAAGGAGCAGCCCATCTCAAGGGTGATCTATATAAAGTGAAAGTCACTTTCTATATATAGCGTCTATATAAAGTTGATTAAGAGCCCATGATCGATACTACTGTAACTCGTCCTGTAGAGATTGCCTGGATACCGAAATCAGATCCCGGTGTTGTAGTTACAGTAATTGTATTATTCGCATAATCTACTGTGTAATTACCATTCCATGCAGTATTGATTCTGGAGATCGGCTCAGAATACTGAAGCTCAATCGTTACTGTGCTGTAATCAGAGCTTGCAGGTACCTGTACTCTGGTCTCAACGCATCCCCAGTCAGAATAGTAGTTATTCTGAGGTGCAGAAATACCGGGAATATTGGTTGTGGTATTTGTTCCGTCGATAGTAGTTGTGCTGCCGCCGTTGTTAGCCGGAGGAGTTGTTGTTGTATCATCATCCTCTGTTACCGGGGGATCATCTTCTGTTACCGGGGGGTCATCCTCTGTTACCGGAGGATCATCCTCTGGTGCAGGAATAGGTGAGCCGCCATCGGCAGGAATATCTAATCCGCCAGTGCCGCTGCCATCGCCACCGGGAGCAGCAGGTGTTTCATCATTGGGTGCTGCAGGAGGATTCTCACCTGCCGGCTCGTTATTAGGTTCACCGGCATCAGGTGTATAGTACTCAATGTTTGCATGTCCGCCATTAGGTACTATGTGCTTAACAGATTCTCTTGCTGCAGCTTCAAAGTTGTAACCGTTTTCAGTATCAAGTCTGGTTTGAGTATTTCTTGCATTTGTTAATGTAACTGCAACGCCGACGATTCCGGCTGCTGAAACAATAGCTACGATAGCAACAACAGTTACCATCTCTACGAGCGTAAAGCCCTTTTTAGTCTTCTTGATGTTTGTCATATAGATCACGCTCCCTCTTTTAAGATTACCCTTCGCTTCTGATAGTTAAATTATATGGGAGCAAATTTTGACAAATCTATCATATAAAAGTTGCCAATGTGAGGGCGGTTTTAACAATATGTTACGAAGGATTAAACTGATTTTGAAGACGCGGTTTTTCGGGCATATTCTGTCAAAGATGCCTTAGAATTAGGGCATTTTTCCTCAAGATATGCATCAAAAACTTCAGCTAGGATCTCGCCTACGAGAGGTCCTTCTTTTACGCCCAAATTGATTATGTCACTGCCGTCTATCTCGAGGTCCCTGATGTCAAATACCGCACCGGAAGATTTCAGTTCTTCACCAATCTTAATCAGCTCGTCAAGATGATCGAGCCTTTTAAGACCTTCTGCAGAATGAGCCAGGATATCAGCCCGCTGCAGGATCTGAAGTTTGTCTATGATCTCAGTCGTATATGCGCTCATGAATTTATGAACGTCGATCCTGTTTGCATTTACATATGTATCGTGAAGATTTACGAGAAGGCACACATCCTGGATGAACTGCTTAGGATATTTAAGTTCAGTAAGGACCCTCTCTGCGATCTTTGTGCTGACTCTCGGATGTCCCTTCATGTGACCCACGCCGCTGTCGCTTAAGACAAAGCATGCAGGTTTGCCGAGGTCGTGGAAGAGCGCTGATATGGCAAGTTCGGTGTCTCGCCCTGAATCCTCCGAATAAGGAATGTTATCCAGCACACATAAAGTGTGCTCCAGGACATCTTTGTCATGGTAGCATGATTTCTGGTCGAACCCGTGGCAGAGAGCTATCTCGGGGATAATGACGCTAAGGATCTTCCAGCAGGTTCTTATGGCCTGCGATGCATATTTCCCGGAAACAATGCCGTTAAGTTCTGTTGCAATGCGTTCGCCTGATATGCTCTTCAATTCTTCAGCCTGGGATTCCATAGCGAGGAGAGTCTCTTCCTCGATCTCAAATCCCAATGTCGAACTGAACCTTACGCCTCTTAATATCCTCAGCGCGTCTTCGCCGAATCTCGTGGCAGGATCGCCTACTGCTCTGATCAGGTGCCTGCTTAAGTCTTCCTGTCCGCCTTCGGGATCTGATATCACGCCTACGGAATTCATGTACATCGCATTGATTGTAAAGTCTCTTCTTCTGACGTCTTCTTCGATCGTTGTCTTGAAGATGACTTCATCTGGTCTTCTTAAGTCTGAATAAGAACCGTCTTCTCTGAACGTCGTAACTTCAATATTGCCTTCCGGCATGACTGCAGTAACCGTTCCGTGTTTTGCCGCGTTATCGAAAAAATTCACGCCCGCATTCTTAAAGACTTGGACCGTCTCTTCCGGCTTTGCTGATGTAGCAATGTCGTAATCGTGAGGTGTTTTCCCGAGAACGATATCACGCACTGCACCGCCGGCTACGAATGCTTCGTAACCTGCCGAATCCAGAAGATCTAATACACTCCTGACATATGCAGGAATGCGGTCTCTAAGCGTGCAGTTTTCGAGAACTTGGGTGTCCATGCGTAAATTATAACAAACACCAAATAGTCATATTCTCGAAATAATTGAAATCATATTTATAGATATAATTATTTTGTTTAATAGTGCTTACTAATATGGGAGGATAATATGTTTTTCACGAGAAAACCTTATCAGATCGATTCCGTCTATTTTGAAGACAACACCCTTAAGATAGGATGCCAGTGCAAGGAGTATTCCGCTTCGCTCACAGGCGGCAACGGAAGCTTCGTCGATTCGAAGGGAAGGATCACTGTATCCCTCTTCTCACCTGCAAATAAGATCATCTCGGTTAAGGTTACAAACCATCAGTCCGAACCCAGATCAAGAGCCCAGTCCGTTATCGAACTGATCCCTACAGTCAACGGTGCGATCGAAGACAGAGGCGATTATCTGGCATTTAAGAGCGGACCGCTGGAAGCTCATATCAACAAGAATATCCTCGATATCAAGTTCTTCTACTTCGGTAATGAACTTATCAGTCAGACAGAAAACATGCCGATCTACTACAAGACCGACTCAGGTTCAGAGAGCAGCTTCACAGTTTCCTCCAATTCTTTTACAGGCGCTTCTTTCAACCTGGGTGCAAGAGAGACCATCTACGGTCTCGGCGGTTCAGGCGCATCCATCATCCGCAACGGCCAGCTCGTTAAGGGTGAGGACTTCGCAGGCAAGCCCGGCAGAGAGAACATCCCGTTCATCCTGTCAGACGCTAAGTATGGTCTGTTCGTAAACACGAACAAACCCGTAACATTCGATATCGGTTCTTCAAGCTCCGGCATCCGCATCGAAGCTGAGGGCGAGAATATCGAATACGACATCATCGCCGGCGATACGCTCATCGAGATCATCGAGACGTTCAGCCAGCTAAACGGCCGCAAACCCGTCCTGCCCTACACAACGGGCGGCATCGCTCTTGCCCTTAACGACGATTACACGTTAACGGCTCAGGGCATCATCGATGCTCTCAAGGAAGCTCTGCGTGCCGGTGTTAACGTCAAGGAACTCTGGCTCGGCAATTCATGGCATCCGGACTACGCACCTTACGGCTTCACGTTCGACACCGTAAGATTCCCCGATCCGAAGGCTTTTGCGAGAGCACTTTTGGATCTCGGTGTAACTCTCGGTATCTCGATCAATCCCTATGTCTCCGAGAGAGCTCCCGAATATCAGGAACTCCTTGATTCCGAATGCCTCATCTCCTTCCCTGACGGAAGAGCAGTTCTCTGCGATGCCTTCAAGGGCGGAGTTGCAATGCTCGATCTCAATCAGCCTGCTGCAAGAAGCTGGCTCATCAATACATGCACGAGCCTGGCCGGCGAAGGCTTCAACGTTTATGAATCCGATTACACAGGTTCTTACAACGAAGCATTCGAGAAGGCATGCGGCAAGAAGAACTATCTGTCCGGTTTTGCGGGCATTCTCAATTCAGCATTAAGCGAAGTCTCTGCAAGAGAGCACGGACGTCTCGGTTCATTCATCATCACGGATTCAGTAAGCTCAGGCGATCAGAGAGCTCCTTACATGAACGTATACAGCACTCTTACCCCAAGCTTTGCAGACTTAAGTGCTGCCGTTAAGAACAGCATCTCATTTAACCTCACTGGCTTTGGCGGAATCAATGTCGATATCCCCGAGAAGGCTCTGACAGATGCAAAACTCTTCGACCGCTATGTCGGATTCGCATCTTATGCACCTCATGCAAGATTCAGAGGATCGTTGAAGCTTCTCGAAGAGGCAAAGACCGTTGATGCCATAAAGGCATTCTCCGCCATCAAGACCGTCCTCGCACCTTACGTATATTCGAGCCTGTGCGAAAACGTTAACTACGGCACACCAGTTATCCGCGCTATGGCATTGGAATTTGCAGGCGACCCTGCTTCCGAGAGCGCCAATACACAGTTCATGCTGGGATCGTCACTTCTCGTAGCACCCATCACAAATCAATCAGACAGCATCAGGATCTATATCCCTTCCGGTGTCTGGACTGACTTCATGACACATGAGAAGGTTCAGGGTCCCCGTTATGTATCACGCAAGGCAACAGCTAATACTGTTCCTGTTTATGTACGTCCTAACTCCATCGTTCCTACGAGAACACCCGATGCAAATGCCGCAGGTACAGTTCTCGACAACCTGACATTTACATGCTTCGGCTTAGGCCAGGGAACGACAGCTGCCTGCGAAGTTTTCGCAGAAGGCGGACAGAACTCGGGTGTTATCACGGCTGAAGTTGAAGGCAACAGAATAATCGTCCGCACGCAGAATCTCGGCGGTTCAAAGCGCCTCATTCTGTCCGGTATCTTCAATGTTGTGGGACTCTCGGAATCAGTGCCCGAGAAACTCTCTTACGGTACTTCGATCGAATTCGAGAGCAACGAGCTCATTATCAGTCTGGGTTAAACCTCGTCGAAGAAAGCAATAAGGTCTCCGAAATACTCGTTCCTGACAGGTTCGTTCTGGATCTCGTGGCGGTACGGGCCGTAGCTCTTTGCCCTGTAATCCGCGCCCGCTTCCTTCATTCTGGCGATGACTTTTCTGACGCCCTCACCGTAGCTTCCTACAGGATCTTCTTCACCGTAAGTGAACAAGCACGGCTTATCGGGAATTAATGCATATGCCTCATCGCTCTGAATGAATGCGACCAGATTAAAAAGCGTCTTAAATCCTTCGCTCGTAAACGTGAATCCGCACATGGGATCGGTGACGTAACTGTTTACCTCTTCAGGGATCGTGGACAGCCAGTCGCATGCTGTGTTTGGCTTCTTGATATGTTTGTTGTAACTTCCGAATGCGATCACATTGAGAAGACCGTTCTTAACCTTCTTAAATCCTAATGCGCACGCCGCGCTTGCGAGGAACTTGCCTGCACCTACAGCAGGATTAGGACCCATAGTCGAAGCGAAAACATATCCGTCGAACTGCCTGTTGTATCTCGGTGTCGAGAAGATCGATCTGACTACAAAAGAACCCATCGAATGACCGTAGAGAATATACTTGAGACCGTCCTTGCCGAAGCGCTCAAGGGCATATTCATGCATGCCCATAACGTCAGTCAGCAGGACTTTCCATGAATCCTTGACGCCTCCGAAATATCCCTTGGGATAACCCTTATCTTTATTGAGTTCATATGTAGCGCCGTGGCCCGGCATGTCCATTCCACATACGTGGTATCCGGCTTCGTTGAACTTGGCAATCATCTCCTCGTATCGCGCCAGATACTCTGCCATTCCGTGACAGATCTGGATGACACCCTTGATCTTCGGAGCTGATGAAGGATAGAAGAACCCTGCGATCTTAACGCCGTTTCCGATGCAACTGACGAATTCTTTTTTCTCGGGATTAAGCTTGGTCATGGGGTTCCTCCTAATTAGCGGCTTAGTTTATTTTCTCCTGCTGCCTCTCATGAGAAGAAGTCTGAACAATGTCAGCGCAGAGCTTGCGAGAGCGATCGCATATGTATCGCCTGCTGCCCAGAGGACTTTCTTTGCTGCGCGGAGCTGGCTGTCAGATACCCAGCCGAATTCCTGCATGGCCTTAAGTCCTCTCTTGCTCGCATTGCGCTCGAGCGGGAGTGTAACGAGATAGAACAAAACAACTACCGTATAAAGCGTGATGCCGATCGTGCTGATCAGGTAGCCCAAATCAGAACCGCCCTGCATCCTTGCAGCCGCATACATGATCACAACGCCTGCAACAGTGATCCAGACGCTGATCTTGGACATGATGTTTGCGACAGGAGCGATTATCTGGCGGATCTTGAACATTGCCATTCCAGAATGTGCCTGGCATGCGTGACCGCACTCGTGAGCCGCAATCGCGATCGCCGTTATCGAATTCTTGCCGTAAGAAGTCTCTGACAGATTGATCGTATCGTTCTTGGGATTGTAGTTATCGGACATGTCGCCTGGGATAGGCTGGATCGTTACGCCGTAAACTTCGTTAGCCTGAAGCATCTCCCTGACACAGGTGTTTGCATCTTTGCCGCTTGCTGCGGGGACCTCGCTATACTTCTTAACGAGTCTTTTAAGTCTGCCCTGGATAATGAAGCTCCAGATCATGAGAGCTATCGCCAGAATATAGAACAGCCAGCCGTACTGACCTAAATTCATATACCAATACATATATAACCTCCGTTATCGCCTTATTCCGTCTGCGATTTTTACTTTTTATATTTTAGCATCTTTTGGGGACGCAGGACCATCGGCAGGAACGGGTCTGAAATATTCCTTTTATTTTCTTAAAAATTAAAAAACGTGAAAAATAAATAATAGATTATAATATCCATATCCATTCTCCAGGAGGGATTGAATCAGATGTTTGAGATACTGACTAAGAAGATGCTTGGTCCTAAGGTATTCCTTATGGTTATCAATGCTCCGCTCGTAGCGCGGAAAGCAATGCCCGGCCAGTTCCTTATCGTCCGTGCAGACAGTGAGGGCGAGAGAATCCCCTTAACGGTATGTGACTTCGACCGCGAGAAGGGCACCATCACGATCGTTTACCAGACTGTCGGCGCCGAGACCGAGCGCATGAGCAGAATGGAAGAAGGCCAGTGCTTTGCTGACGTAGTCGGCCCTCTGGGTAACCCTTCAGATCTCTGCGATCTCCCCATCGAAGAATTGAAGCAGAAGAAGATCCTCTTCATCGCAGGCGGTGTCGGAACCGCTCCCGTATATAACCAGCTCAAGTGGCTTCACGATAACGGAGTTGAAGTTGACTGCATTCAGGGCGCGAGGACAAAGGACCTGCTTATTTTCGAAGACGAGATGAAGGCCGTAACAAAGAACCTGTACTTCGCAACTGACGACGGTTCATACGGAATCCACGGCAACGTCTGCGTCGCTCTACAGCAGCTCTGGGATGAGGGCGTCCGCTACGACCACTGCGTTGTTATCGGACCTGTCATCATGATGAAGTTCGCGTGCCAGCTCACAAAGCAGCTCGGCATCCCCACGGTCGTCTCCATGAACACGATAATGGTTGACGGAACCGGCATGTGCGGCGCATGCAGACTCTTAGTCGGCGGCCAGGTCAAGTTCGCCTGCGTCGACGGTCCCGAATTCGACGGACACGAAGTAGACTTCGATCAGGCACTGCAGCGTTCACGCCTCTATAAGACACAGGAAGGCGAGCTCATGTTAAGACTCACCGAAGGCGATACCCACAGCGGCGGCTGCGGCATGTGTTCATAGGGGGGTAAGGCAGATGGAAATAGATGTAATGAAGAAAATACCGGTAGCAGAGCAGGATCCTCAGGTCCGCGCGGCAAACTTTGACGAAGTATGCTTAGGCTACACGAAGGAAGAAGCAGTCCTCGAGGCGTCACGCTGCCTCAACTGCAAGAATCCCCGCTGCGTAGAAGGCTGCCCCGTATCGATCAACATCCCGGGCTTCATCTCCAAATTAAAGGACGGCGATATTGAAGGCGCTTATGAAGTTATCTCACTGTCTTCTTCCCTTCCAGCAGTATGCGGCCGTGTCTGCCCTCAGGAGACACAGTGCGAAGCCCAGTGCATCAGGGGTATCAAGGGTGAAGCAGTATCGATCGGCCGTCTCGAGAGATTCGTCGCTGACACAGCTAAGGATATGGGCATCAAGCCTCACCTCCCTGCAGATATGGTCAAGAAGGGCAAGAAAGTCGCAGTCATTGGTGCAGGTCCTTCCGGCCTTACATGTGCAGGCGACCTCGCAAAGATGGGCTACGACGTAACCATCTTCGAAGCGCTCCACAAGGCAGGCGGCGTTCTGGTATACGGCATCCCCGAATTCCGTCTTCCCAAGGATAAGGTCGTTGCAAAAGAGATTGAGAACGTTAAGAGCCTCGGCGTAGAGATCGTAACAGACTGCGTAATCGGACGTTCGCTCACGATCGACGACCTGTTCGAATCAGAAGGCTTCTCAGCCGTATTCATCGGCTCAGGCGCAGGTCTTCCCCGCTTCATGAATATTCCCGGCGAACAGTCACTCGGCGTGTTCTCCGCTAACGAATATCTCACAAGATCCAACCTCATGGGCGCTTTCTCACCCGATTCCAGAACGCCCATCATGAGAGCCAAGAAGGCTGTTATCGTAGGCGGCGGCAACGTTGCAATGGACGCAGCACGTACCGCTAAGCGTCTGGGCGCTGAAGTCCACGTTGTTTACCGCCGTTCCGAAGCCGAGCTCCCTGCCCGTGCGGAAGAAGTTCATCACGCTAAGGAAGAAGGCATCATCTTCGACCTGCTCACCAACCCAGTTGAGATCCTCGCAGACGAGAACGGTTGGGTTAAGGGCTGCACATGCATCCGCATGGAACTTGGCGAACCCGATGCTTCAGGCAGAAGATCTCCCGTTGCCGTTGAAGGCTCTGAATTCACGATCGACTGCGACGCGGTCATCATGTCGCTCGGCACATCACCTAACCCGCTCATCAAGACGACTACAACAGGTCTTGAGGTCAACAAACGCGGCGGCATCATCGTCAACGAAGCTGAGATGACATCAAGAGACGGTGTTTTCGCAGGCGGTGACGCAGTAACAGGCGCAGCAACGGTAATCCTCGCCATGGGTGCGGGCAAGGCTGCTGCCAAGGGAATCGACGAGTATCTGTCTAAACAGTAAGATATTTATATAAGAATTAATTAAAGAGGCTGCTCTTTGTAGGTGCAGCCTCTTTTAATTCGTTAGGTGTCGCCTGAATCAACCTGTGCTGAAAAAGGACACAAAACACAAGCGGAATCGTGTCTAAAATCAGCATTTTTCGAATTATTGTCAAAAAAGGACACAATCCGCACCCTAAAACGTGTCCGTCATCTACACCAATTCACGAAACAGCCCGTTTTCGTGAATTAATCGTGAAAAAAGCAGGATTTTCACGTAAGATTCCCTAAAAACGCCTTTTTCGTGAATTTACAGGGAACGGAACAAAAAAGGAGCTGCCTCATATGAGACAGCTCCTATTGATTTAGTTGTAATCAGCGATTAAGCGTTGCAGATGATTGAGAAATCCTCAGCCTTGAGGGAAGCACCGCCAACGAGACCGCCGTTGATGTCCTTCTGAGCGAAGAGACCAGCAGCGTTCTTAGCGTTGCAGGATCCGCCGTACTGGATTGTCATAGCCTCAGCGCACTTATCGCAATAGAGCTCAGCGATAACGCCACGAATGAATGCGCAAACTTCCTCAGCCTGCTCGTCTGTAGCTGTCTTGCCTGTGCCGATAGCCCAGATAGGCTCGTAAGCGATTGTGATCTGGCAGAGCTTGTCAGCAGGGATATCCTTGAAAGCGCCAACGATCTGACCCTTGATCCAGTCGAATGTCTCGCCTGCTTCACGCTGAGCAAGAGACTCACCGCAGCAGATGATAGGTCTTACGCCGTACTTGAGGAGTGCTAACGCCTTCTTATTAACTGTCTCGTCTGTCTCTGCGTTGTACTCTCTTCTCTCGGAGTGGCCGATGATGCAGTAATTTACGCCCATCTTAGCGAGCCAGAGAGGTGAGATCTCGCCTGTGAATGCACCCTTCTCTTCGAAGTGGCAGTTCTGAGCAGCGATCTTGATGTTGGAGTAAGCAGCAGCTTCAACTGCAGCAGCGAGTGCTGTAGCAGGAACGCCCAAAGCGATTCTGGATGTAGCATCCTTAACGAGGGGCTTGAGCTCGTTGATGAGCTTAACTGCATCTGCAGGGATACCGCAGTTCATCTTCCAGTTACCAGCTGCGAATGTTCTGTCGATCTTCTTGTCGTTGAGGCAATCAATACCGGGGAGAACCTTACCCTCGATGTACTCGAGAGAAGCGCCGCCGCCTGTGGAGATGTGAGATACCTTATCAGCATAGCCGAGCTTCTCGATAGCAGCTGCGGAGTCACCGCCGCCGATGATGGAGATAGCATCTGTGTCAGCGATAGCCTTAGCGAGAGCCTCAGTACCTACTGCGAACTTGTCGAACTCGAAAACGCCTGCAGGGCCGTTCCAGATGATTGTCTTAGCTTCCTTGATAGCTGCAGAGAATGTCTCGATTGTCTTAGGACCGATGTCGAGGCCTTCCCAACCGTCAGGGATCTCCATTGAAGGAACAACCTTGGACTCAGCGTCAGCTGCGAACTCTGTAGCAACTACTGTGTCCTCAGGGAGCAAGAGCTTAACGCCCTTCTCTTCTGCCTTAGCCATGAGCTCCTTAGCGAGGTCAACCTTATCAGCTTCGAAAAGTGAGTTGCCGATTGTGCCGCCCTTAGCGCCGATGAATGTATAAGCCATACCACCACCGATGATGATAGTATCAGCCTTGTCTAAGAGGTTTGTGATAACGCCGATCTTGTCGGAAACCTTAGCACCGCCAAGAATAGCAACGAAGGGTCTTGCAGGATTATCAAGTGCTCCGCCGATGAAGTCGATCTCCTTCTTGATGAGGTAACCGCAAGCGGAAGGAAGGAAGTTAGCAAGACCTGCTGTTGAAGCATGAGCACGGTGAGCTGTACCGAATGCATCGTTTACATAGAGGTCAGCCATAGAAGCGAGCTCAGCTGCGAACTTAGGATCGTTCTTTGTCTCTTCCTTGTGGAAACGAACATTCTCGAGCATGAGGATCTCGCCATCCTGAAGAGCTGCTGCCTTAGCCTTAGCATCTTCGCCGATAACATCGTTAGCGAGGATAACGGGCTTGCCGATGAGCTCAGCGAGACGGTCAGCTGCGGGCTTCATTGAGAACTTAGCCTCAGGACCGTTCTTCGGACGGCCGAGGTGTGATACGAGGATAACCTTCGCATTGTTGTCTACGAGGTACTTGATTGTAGGGAGAGCTCCCTTGATACGCTTGTCGTCTGTGATCTTTGTGCCTGTTTCCTTGTCGAGCGGTACGTTAAAGTCAACGCGGACAATAACTCTCTTGCCGGCTACGTTCAAATCTTCAACGCTTTTCTTGTCATACATTGCCATGGATTGTCACACTCCTGATTCATATTTTGTGTTTTGGGAAGTGCCTTTAGGGCACCTCTTATTTACTGACTTGAAAATTATACTATCTTCGCGCGACATATTAAAGCAATAAAAAAGGCGAGTTTTGGTAATTAGTGACCAAACCCGCCAATATTTTTAATTTATTCGTTCTAGTGAAAATTATTTCCCGATATGAAGCCCTGTCAGGTAGCGCTCTCGATGCTCTTGCCCTTGCCAAGCATCTCTACGATCTCGTGGATCTTGAAGACCTTCTGGCCGTCAACATGGAATCTGTAGAGCTCGCCGTCCTTGTCGTAGATCTCGAAGTGCTTGCCGTAATTCGCAACGAGGCCCCTCATCGTATCGATCTCGAAGACCTTCGTCTCAAAAGGCGCGCTGGCGTCGAGTGTTCTGTCCTTGTACTTCTTCATGGGCTTGCCGTGCTTATAAGGGATGCCCTCTTCAGCGGGACAGTCTGTTCCGTAGTAGATGATCTCCTTATCGGTGATGGTAATCCTGCCCTTACCTGTTTTCGCGAACGTGAAACGGTCGAAGACCTTGAACAGATCGGCGTTCATCTCCATCTTGAATCCGCCTGCCTTAAGCTGGTCAGCGATAAGCTCGCGCTCCCAGACTACCCACTTGTGGAGGTCGTCGAAAACAACGCAGTTGGGATCGACCTTCTCAATAAGGCCCGTAGGCAGATATCTGGCGGCATTACCGCAGTTGGAGCACTGGATCATGTCGTGCTTGCCGGAATTCATGTACTGCATCGTGTACTCAGAGCCGCACTTGGGGCATGCATACGCGACGTTCTGAAGACCTGCTGCGAGCTTCCTGCTCTTATAGACTCTGGGATTCTCGCGGATCCAGTCGTTCTCGTTGTAATCAACGCCTTCGAGGATCTTCTGCTGAAGTTCTTCGATGGAGAGCTGCTTGACCTCGTCAGAATAGATCTTCTTAACGAACTCAGCGCTGATTCTGCCCTTGCGCATACCGGACTGTGACCATCTCGGCCATGCCATGTAAGCGCCGTGAATATGTGCAATATAAACTGATGCGCCTGACTTCTTAGCTAGTCTTGCAACACCGTCATCGAACGTTGTGGACTTACCGTCAACGTGTCTTGTTGCCTCAGGGTAAACGATGATTACGCCCTTACGCTTCATGACGCGCATCATTGCCTTAACAGCTGCGGTATCTACTACGAACTGCTTCTTCGGGATAGCACCTCCGAGCTTGAACCAGTGTCCCCAGCCCGGTGCTCTGAATACGAATTCGCCTGTTACGAAGTTAGCAAGTCTCGCCTTGGTCAGACGGTTGATGATCATCGGGTCTAAGTAAGACTCGTGATTGGAAACGACGATGATAGGTCCTTCATGCTTAACAAATTCCATGTCAGGCTTGACCTTGATATGCGCAAATGCGCTTACCACAGGCACGAGAATATGTGAACCCAAGAAACTGAAATAGAATCTACTCGGTACACAACCTATATCATAGTCACGCGGCGCCTTGGATCTGGAAGCCGCATTACTCTTGTTTTCCGTCATCTTTCCACTCCATCTACCTTAATAGCGAGAGTATTATACATTAGTGCTTACAGGTTCTTCAACCTCAACATTTCCTGTATTTTTAAGCTCTCCGCCATCCTTGATGACGATGACCTTGCCGTCTTCTTCAGCGCTTCCCTGTGCAAGGAGCGCATCAGGGTCAGTAGGCTCGACTGCATCGATGACCGCGAGGTGTCCGGGCTTGACGATTCCGTCGAGCATAGCCTCCGAGAAACGGTCCTCAACCATCTGAGTAATGACTCTTCTAAGCGGTCTTGCGCCGTACTGCGGATCGTAACCCTTCTTCGCGAGGAGTTCCTTCGCGCTGTCGGTGAGTTCGATCTCCATGCCAAGGTCTCTGATTCTCTTGCCAACCTGCTTCATCAGGATATCGACGATCTTAATGAGCGAATCCTTGCCGAGCATACGGAAGAAGATGATCTCGTCGACACGGTTAACGAATTCGGGAGTAAATGTCTTCTTGAGCTCGTCGATTACGACCTTTTTAGCCTCGTCATAAGACTTGCCGCCGTAGAGGCCTTCTCTCGAGAGTTCATCCTTATCGTTCTCATCAGCCATCGCAAAGCCGATCTTGCGGCCTTCTGCACCCGTCAGCATTCTCGCGCCGATGTTGGATGTCATGATGATTATCGTATTTCTGAAGTCAACGGTTCTGCCGTGACCGTCAGTGAGACGGCCGTCGTCCAATACCTGGAGCATCGTGTTGAATATCTCGGGGTGAGCCTTCTCGATCTCATCGAAAAGAACTACCGAATACGGATGTCTTCTTACAGACTCTGTGAGCTGGCCGCCCTCATCGTATCCGACATATCCCGGAGGCGCACCGATGAGTCTGGAGACATCGTGCTTCTCCATGTATTCGGACATATCGATCCTGACGAGCGCGCTCTCATTGCCGAACATTACTTCAGCAAGAGCCTTGGCAAGCTCTGTCTTACCTACACCTGTTGTACCTAAGAAGATGAATGTACCTGAAGGTCTCTTCTCGTCCTTAAGTCCGAGTCTTCCGCGGCGGATAGCCTTTGCGATTGCATGAACTGCTTCGTCCTGGCCTACTACTCTTCTGGCAAGTTCAGCTTCAAGATTCTTGAGCTTGTCTGCATCAGATTCAGTGATCTTCGTAGTCGGGATTCCTGTCCACTTTGCAAGGACTACTGCTACGTCATCAACTGTAAGGGTGCCTGTGAATCCGTCCTCGTCAGCCTTGACCTTATCCTGGAGCAGAGAGAGTCTCTCCTTGAGTTTCTCTTCCTCTTCCTTAAGTGTCTGTGCGGCTTCGAAGTCCTGATTATCAACGGCTTCCTTCTTCTTATCTACTATCTCTTTGATCTTGTTTTCGAGCTCATTTTTAGCCTTGGAATCAGCATAGTTGATTCTCTTGGCAGCGGCTGCCTCATCGACCAGGTCGATAGCCTTATCAGGAAGGAATCTGTCAGATACATATCTTGCAGAGAGTCTTACGGACTGCTCGAGAACTTCATCGGGGATGTGGATCTTGTGGTGCTCTTCATACTTGGAACGGAGACCCTTCATGATGGCGATTGCATCTTCGATGGAGGGCTCTTCAACAAGCACCTTCTGGAAACGTCTCTCAAGAGCGTGATCCTTCTCAACGAACTTGGAATACTCATCAAGCGTTGTAGCGCCGATGATCTGGAGCTCGTTCTTTGTAAGCAGAGGCTTCATGATGTTTGCAGCATCCATCGTTCCGCCGGAAGATTCGCCGGCTCCTACGAGAGTATGGATCTCATCGATGAAAAGGATGATGTTAGGATCGGCGATTGCCTCGTCGAGCATGTTCTTGATACGCTCTTCGAATTCACCTCTGTACTTGGAACCTGCTACCATCGAACCCATCTCGATGCTGTATACTATCTTGCCCTTGATGACATCAGGAACGTTATTCTCTGCGATCTTCAGTGCGAGGCCTTCAGCGATCGCAGTCTTACCTACACCGGGGTCACCTACGAGGCACGGATTATTCTTCGTGCGGCGGATGAGGATCTGCATGACTCTGGAGATCTCTTCCTCACGTCCGATAACAGGATCTATCTTGCCCTGCTTGGCGAGCTCAGTCAGATTCTTACCGAACTTATCAAGTGTCTTGTGGCCTGACTTGCCGCCCTGTTTGCCGGAAGGCTTATGCGGTCTTGCGGAACCTTCTTCTGCGGGAAGTTCGCCCTCATCGCCGCCTTCCATGAATCTGCTCTCTTCTCTTGCAGCTTCTGCCTGCTCGTTGAAAACATTAACGATGGCATTCTTGATGCCGTCGATATCGGCACCTGCAACTTCCAAACTATTGAAGATCTCAGGGTGATTGGAAACTCTTCTCGAGATAATTACGAACAGGAGGTGCTCAGGATTGACCGCACCATTGAATCCTGTTCTTCTGGAGAGTTCAGCGGCATTACTGAATAATCTTCTGACATCGAATCTCAAGGTGTTGAAAGCTCTGTCAGCGAGCAGCTTAACCGATGCGGGATCGACCTCGTAATCGCTGTCAAATCCGAGGCGCTCTAATATGAGTTCCATGTTAGGAACGCTCTCGTTCAAGATCTCCTTCGCGGGTGTGTCTGTTACACACAGTGCCGCGAAAAGGACCGTGTCTCTTATCATGGTTGCATGTTTATCTTCTGCGATCTGTGTCGCTACCGCGAGCACCTTTGCAGTATCTTCAGTTATTCTCATATCACTCAGCTCCCTTCAGTATCGTTCTTATTCCATTAGCCCTTATTCTCTGCGAATTCGTAAATGAGGCACCTGACCTCTTAGACGGCGCACCGGGTTCCCACAATATGTCCATCGTGAGTTTATCGAGGGTATTCCAGGAACAGTTGATCTCGCCGCCATCGTCGTAGTCGTGGAAGAGCCTGAGCCATCCCATCGCTTCGATCGCCTCGCTTCTTGAGATCAGGTTGCAGTATCTTAAGTTGCCGTAAGCTCTGCCGTACATATCCTTGATCTGTTCCTTTTTGCTCGTGGCGATCTCTTCCCTGCATGCTCTCTCAGCCTTGATAACGTCAGTGATGAGCATCTCGCCTCTTCTTAAAACTTCTTCCTCTGTAACGCCCAACGTGTTGACGCTTGAGATGATGTAAACATTAGAATCGGCAAGTTCGCCTCTCTCGGCAAACGGATAGATCGTCCATTCATACTGGCCGACACGCTGTGTCAGTGCGGCGATTCCGCCTTCCGTCTTTGCAATCGCAGGAAGCGCTACTGTGTAAAGGATCTTAAGTCCTGTTCCTGCGAGTCTGACGTTAGAAGTCAGGAAGCCGTAGCTGTCAGAAAATGCGATATCGAGTTTGCTCTCGAGATCCATGGCAAGCTTCTCGGCCTGCTTGTATACGCTAATGTCATGGCCCTGTGCCATGGCTCTTACGGTAATGTGCTCACCACATCCGATTGCAATACTCTCGCTGCAGTCGTCGTTATAGTAGAATGCCTTCCTCTGGGGATTTGCCATCTGGCTTCCTTCGCGGCCTAAGACCTGAAGTCTGATGAGCCTCATTGCGGTCTCCTTCTCCATCGTTGCAGCGCTGCCGCCCATGAAGATATCCTTGTCGATCGCACCGTCGATCGTCTCGATCAGGCTCTGGCATTCCTTATCGTCCAAACGGGGCAGGAAGTTGTAACCCTTGATGTTACGAACAATGCACGCCTTTGTGGAGAGTACTACGTCATTATCTTTACCTTCTCTTGTGTACCACTCAGCCATTGTTCTCACCTTCCTTTCTGCCTTTGAGTTCATCTCTTAATCTGGATGCGAGGATGTATTCCTCAACCTCAGCGGCAAGCTTTATGCCCTTCTCAAGATCTTCGTCAGAGAGCATTCCGAGATCTGCCTTCTTGAGCTGGTCTATCGTAAGTCCGCCCTTCTCAGGCTTCTTCTCCGGCTGCTTCTCGGGCTCTTGGGTCTCGGTTTTCGCAGGCTCGGAAGCCTTAACTTCCACTTCCTTCGCAGGACCTGATTCAAGTTCCTTCCTGCTGACCTTCTCGACCTCTTTGCTCGTGGTGTTCGTCTCTGCAGACTGGTTGGGAAGACGTCCTGCGTATTCGCTGTTGCCCTGCTGCTTGAACATCTCTCTTACGATGTTGTCGTTGAAGGTGTTGTAGCATTCGATACAGCCGACGCGACCCTCATTCTCGAACTCTCTTAGTGTCATACCGCACTTAGGGCAGGTCAGCGTGCTGTTACCGAAGTCCAGTTCACTCATCTGCATCAGCGATGAAGCGATCTGGTCTAAGGGTGAGAACGGATTGCCTAAAATGTCAGAAGGCTCTCTCAAATATCTGTCATAACCCATGAGTCTGGCACAATTGTCGCAGTAGGTTACGCCGTTGATCTTAATGATCCTGTTGGTAAGTTCTTTACCGCATCTTTCACATCTCATATGCTTATCTCCTTACGAATTTTTATCCCTTATCAAGTCACCATCAGGCCTAAAAGCGCGTGCTTGAAGATATCAGCTCTGAGGACTGCCCTGATATCCGAATCGACTCTCGCGAGCGCCCTGTCCGATACGGCCGCCATGATCGCCGTGCCTTCCTTCGAAGTCATGGCACCAACTGAAACCGCATTCATCAGAAGGTTCTTCGCCTGCTGCTGTGACAGGTCGTCACCTACGCTGTCGATTATTGCCTTGAGATACTCGGCCGGTCCGACGTGGTTAACACGCGTGATCGTGATCTGCCCGCCGCCGCCTCGTCTGCTCTCAACGATATATCCGCTGCCACCCGAGAATCTGGTGGACAACACATACGTGATCTGTGACGGCACGCAGTTTGCCTGCTCGGCCAATTGACTTCTGCAGATAGTTGCAGTTCCGTCATTCTCTTCGACCATCTCCTTGATCATCTGTTCTATAACATCAACCAATCTAGCCACAAGATCGTCCTCCTTCCGTACTATCGTTTTGACTTTGCTCTTTTTTGACTTTGACTTTGACTTTCTTTGACCATTATGTCCCTGATCCTGATTTTTGTCAACAGGAAAATGTGAGTTTTGGCGTTGCCCGCGCGTGTCTGCAAAACAGCTGACAACTGTTTGACCTTCTTTTCGCGCGCCCGAAAATAAAAAGCCCGGCCATAAGCCGGGCTGATCTCTTAATTAAATACTACTTATCTGTGATAGAGCTTCTTTGTCTCGTAAACAGGTTCACAGGTCAGGTTGATTCCGAGCTTGTGGAACATGTTGATGTCGACGGAACTCATCATGGTCGTTGAGTGAGCATCACTGTTCATGAGGTTGCCGATCTGCTGCATGGCAAGCTCTGCGACCGGGTTCGTTGCAGCGCTGATAGCGAGCGCGATGAGAACTTCGTCAGTGTGCAGACGCGGGTTGTGATTGCCCAGGTGATTGACCTTAAGATCTGAGATAGGCTCGATAACGTTGGGTGAGATGAGCGGAATGTCGTGTGAGATTCCTGCGAGGACCTTGAGCGCGTTAAGGAGCGCAGCGGAAGCAGGTCCTAAGAGAGGTGTTGTCTTACCTGTTACGATCTGTCCGTCAGGGAGCTCCAATGCTACAGCCGGGCCGCCTGTGGATTCAGCACGTACGGAAGCTGCGCCGATTGCGCGGCGGTCTGAGATGTCGATGCCGCTCTTCTTCATGAGGAACTCGATCTTTGTTACGTCAGAACCGTCAGAGTTGCCGGCGCGGGTAGCCATCTTGGCCTCATAATATCTTCTGATGATCTCCTGTCTGGAAGCTTCCTGGCAAGCCTCATCGTCGATGATGGCAAATCCTGCCATGTTAACGCCCATGTCCGTAGGTGACTTGTAAGGGCTCTCGCCGTAGATCTTCTCGAAGATCGCATTAACGACGGGGAAGATCTCAACGTCTCTGTTGTAGTTAACTGTTGTCTTGCCGTAAGCTTCGAGGTGGAACGGGTCGATCATGTTAACGTCAGCGAGGTCTGCCGTTGCTGCTTCATAAGCAACGTTGACAGGATGCTGGAGCGGGATGGACCAGATCGGGAATGTCTCGAACTTAGCGTAGCCGGCCTTTATTCCGCGCTTGTTCTCGTGATAGAGCTGGGACAGGCACGTAGCCATCTTGCCTGAACCGGGACCCGGAGCTGTTACGACAACGAGCTTACGTGATGTCTCGATGTAGTCGTTCTTGCCGTAGCCGTCTTCACTTACGATAAGGGGAATATTTGAAGGGTATCCTTCGATGGGATAGTGTCTGTAAGACTTAACGCCGAGACCGCGAAGGCGTGCTTCGAACTTCTCAGCAAGGGGCTGTCCTGCAAACTGTGTGATTACAACGCTTCCGACATAGAGTCCGAACTCTGTGAAAGCATCGATAAGGCGGAGAACTTCCTGGTCATAAGTGATGCCCAAGTCTCCTCTTCTTTTGTTCTTCTCAATGGCATCTGCATTGATTGCGATAACGATCTCGGCATCTTCGGAAAGGGCCTTCAGCATTCTGATCTTGCTGTCAGGTTCGAATCCGGGCAATACTCTGGATGCGTGATAATCGTCGAAAAGCTTGCCGCCGAACTCAAGATAAAGTTTGCCGCCGAACTGGTCGACGCGCTCTCTGATGTGCTGGCTCTGCAGCTCTACATACTTGTCATTGGAAAAACCGGTTTTAAACATAGGACTTATTCCCCCCTTTACCGAAAAATTATATCGTAAAGAAGGGCAATCTTATGTTACAAAATTCGAAGCGGCTCCATAATTACGAGAGATTTATCATCAGGCAGATGACCGATATGGCTTCCGCCGTTGATGATCTTGCGGTCTCCGGCATCTTCTACCAGTTTAACGAATTCATCTCTTCTGCTTATCTGGCTGTAGCCGAAGGTATCTCCGCTGAAGTGCATGGGGACGACAGCCTTCGGATTGATGCGGTTTGTCATCTGGAATGCCATTCTGCAGTTGATTGTATAAAAGCCTCCGACAGGGATCAGCAGGAGGTCAGCTCCTCTCATTCTGTCTAACTGTTCTTCAGTGATATCGCAGCCGATGTCACCCATGTGGACAACCTTCTCGCCGCCGACCTTAACGATCGTGATGTTGTTCCTGCCGCGTGCCGCGCCCTGGACATCATCGTGGAATGTCTTTATTATGTCGATCTCAGGCTCGCGTCCGATATAAGGTTCTTCAGGAGACATAACGGATTCAAAGTCATTGTGGTCGTTATGGCTGTGCGAACAGAACACTTCATGTGCTTCAACATTCGCAGGGCCGAGACCCGGAACGGAACCGTCCTTATAGGGGTCAAAACAAACCGTAAGTCCGGTATCAAACTTTATCAGAAAACATGCATGTCCAATAAAAGTAATATCCATATGATCCTCCTAATCTGTAAGGGGGGGTAATATCAATACTTTATGTTGTCACTGTCGCTGTCTTTGCTGTCAGCAGAATCACCGGCAACAGTTGTTGATTCAGCAATAACCGTTGCGTCGTCAAGGATTTTCGAGCTCTTCTTAAACTCTCGCTTGGCATGGGACGCCAGGATCGCATTCGCAAGTCCGCCGATGGCGCCGACCAGGAGCGTGATGCCGATTAGAAGGATCATGGTGCCTTCCTGGAGCATTACGAAGATTCCGAGAACGAATGCTGCAAAACCGAACAGCAGTGAGAACCACCAGTATTTTGCACCTGCAGGCTTGAGCACGATAACTGCCGTGAAGATGATCGATACTGCATAGATCCAGATGATGATCGCGAAGATGAATCTGATGAAGTTCTCGAGAAGATCAGGCTTAACAATAAGGATGATTCCCAAGATTCCGATAGCCGAGCCGATGATCATGACGATCCAGTCGAACACAGCTTTTTCCTTGATCCTTAAGAAGTTGATCAGCTCGAAGATAGCGATTGCGATGAGCACGCCGCCTACTACCTGAATGAATACAGTGAGCACCTTCATTGCTGCTCCGGTCGCAAAACCGATAATAAATGTAAGGCCCAGCAAGAGCATTATCACATCGACAACTACCGTTGCTATGTTGTAATCACTGATTCTATTTTTCTTCTTGGCACTACTCATATGTCTCGTCCTCACTTTCACCGACTGCCATTATCTTATTTTTGCCTGATTTCTTTGCGCTTTCAAGTGCTTCTTTAATATCTTTTACAGCACTCTCGAGATCCATGTTGACATCGAACCAGGCATAACCGCCGCTTACCGTGACGGTGTCTTTCATAAATGAATACTTCTTCTTGGCGAATTCCTTGCGGATCTGATTTAACGCATCGAGGTTTTCTTCTCTTACCCCGTTCTCGAAAACGATCACAAAAGTATCGCCGCCGTATCTTCCGATAATGGTATCTTCGTCAATGTAGCCCTGCAAAACGGCACCCAATGTCCTTAAGACATCGTCGCCTTTGTCGTTGCCCAATTCGTCATTGATCTTCCTGAAATCATCAATATCGATAATGGCAATACCGCAGGGGTCGAGCTCGTTTGTTTTCGAGAGAATGGTATTAGCTTCTTCGATCAGATATTTCTTACTGTAAACACCTGTTACGCTGTCAGTCTCAAAGCCCATGGCGAACTTGTTCGCGCCTGCAAAATTCCTCTCCCTGATGATGAGCATCCTTCTGTTGAACACTTCAAGTCTGAATGCGACCAAACTGACGGTCAGCGCCATTATCTCTGCAAGAATTATGCAGAGGATCGTAAACGTCTTCTCAGTCGGATAATCGTACATGTGGATTATTCCGGCATAAAGGATAAATACAAAACTTAAACCTGCCTGAATGATCTGGATGAAGGTGTCATGGAATATCGAGCATACAACGAGCGCAAAAAGCGGCAGGATCCACAGCGGAATGAAGTAACTGTGGGCAAGCGAGATAACACCCGTCATTATCAGTCCCGCAAAGGAGACTACCCTGTTCTTCGTGCTGTCGGTGCTGGTATCGGATCTGTTCGAGAACCTCGTCACAACATACAGAAGAACATTTACACAAAGCGGTACCAGGATCCTGAACGCAACATACTTCTCGAGAGGCTGACCGAGATCATCGATTATGTAGTAATAGATCGCAAGTCCGATCTCAATGAGCAGACACACAATAGTTACTATGAGAAGGAGCTTCTCAAATTCAAACCTTATCGTTCTCTCCATGTTCCGCATCGCGGGATCGCTAGTAGGCTTGGTGTCCATAGTAAGACTCCTTAAGGTTTATGGTGTCGTTGCGTCACCTTCTGTATTGCCGTCTGTTCCGCCGCCGTCAGTACCACCGGAACCTGTGCCGGTATCTGTTGTCGGATCTCCGGACGTCTCGCCTGATGTTTCTCCGGTATTATCGCCGGATGTTTCTCCGGAAGTTTCTCCAGATGTTTCACTTGGCGTATCTCCCGGTGTATCACTGACTGAAGCGCTTGTATCACTGGATGCACTAGGATCAACACTCGAATCCGGAGTCGATGGATCAGCCGGCGCGGCGACTACCTCCCACACGGCAGATGCCGTCAAAGTCTCGCCCGGTGTGCTGATAGTAGTCTTTCCTAAGATCTTGATGTTAAGGTCGACGTCAATCTTGATTCCCGGAACGCTGCCACGCCATGAATACTGCCAGTATTCGTAATAGAAACTTCTCGGCGGAGTTGTATCGCCTGTCTTATAGTAGCTTCCGTCGTTATAGCAGCTGTAGGGATATGCATACCATAATTTGTATTTTGAAAGGATGCTTCCGGAATAGCCGCCGAGTCTGTTGTTGATATCGGATGTATTAAGGTAAACACAAGGAGTGTAACCGTTCTGTGCGATCGTGCTGCAGAATGCGGTTATGACATTTGCAAAATCTTCGCCATAAAGCTCCCATGTTCTGTAATTGCTTCCGGTCTCCCAGTCCATAACTACAGGAAGGTCGATTCCCAAACCGCTTATCTTGGCAAGTGTTATAGAAGCTTCTTCGAGTGCCTCATAAGGAGTAATAGCCTGCGAGAAGAAGTAAACGCCTACCTTGATTCCTGCAGCCTTGGCATTCTGTACGTTCTGGAAGAACTTGGTGTCATCGTAGATACCGCCCTGGGAATAACCTCTGCCTCCGCATCTGATAAATGCGAATGTGATTCCCGAATTCCTGACAGCTGTCCAGTCGATGTCGCCCTGGAACTCTGAGATGTCGATTCCGAGTTCGTAGTCTACGACTGTCTGATCAGGCACTCCTGATGCCATCTGATATGAATAGTTGATTGTGTACTGGCCCGCTGTCTGCTGGGCATCTTCAAGAGATATCGTCTGACCGCTGGCATCAACGATTGAATAACTGATTCCGCTGGTGATATTATCAGAACCGGGTACTGTTGCATATACGCCGTCCAAAGGATTTACAGACTGGCCTGCAGTACTTGTAATTGTGGTGTTGGGCACCTTGATTCCGGGTTCATTGCTTGTTTCATCAGTTGTTTCAACCACTTCAACCGTGGGAGTAGGAGACGGCGTGCTTGTCGGAGTGACATTACCGCCTGAAGCCATGTGTCCCGCATTCTCGTTCTGTGACTGGTCAGTCTCAATGTTGCTTCTGTCAATGACGCCTGCCTGACCTGATACGATCGCGTCAACGAGTTCTTTGTCAGATAAAGACTTAAGATTGCTTACATCGATCACATGCTCACCGGTAAGACCGCCGTGCTTCGTAGCCATTGTCTCTTCTAATGAAGTCGTAGTCTCTTCCGCGCTTGTCTCGCTGGTTGTGACATAATCTGAGAAATTGCTGAGGCCGTCTTCAATTGCAACCTGTTCTAAATATTCCTGGGCTGCGTTGAGTTCTACATTATCAGACGGATTGAGCGTATCCGAATTGAGTGCGATGCTTGCTGTGCAGACTGAACCGATCGTAGCGACAACAACTGCAGCTGCGACGATAAGGCTTATTCTGGCTTTGTTCTCCTGAGCAGAACAAAACTTTTCAAAAGCGTTTCTGTTATCTGTATTTACTGCTGTCTTCTTCAAAATCAAACCGCCTATATTAGAAAATATAAATATTCATGTTAATTGTGCTTTAGGGTAACCCTTAAGTCAATGCAACAGACCTTACATTAACATTACCGTTTCGCGACAAAAGCTCCGAGCTTTTGACTCTCTTCATCAGGTCTTACTGTGCCTTAGGGTATTCGTTGCAAAGGAGTCTATACGGCTCTTCATCCTCTTCTATCTCAGGGAATCTGCCGACAGGAGGATTGAATCTGTTATCAGTATTGTCGTCGTTGACTTCAGACACCTCGCCGAGCAGGACCGCACCCGTTCCCTTCTCAACTTCAAAATCGTGATAGAGATACGGCTGGATCGAGATGCTCTCGCCGGGCGTAAGTCTAATCTGCGTTCCGGCCTTGACCTGATAAGTCCTGCCGTCGGTATGGACCGTGACGTCGCTGACCTTATCGATCTCCTCGTCAGGAAGCGAATTATAAACGCGGATCAGGAGGTTGCCGCCGCCCTTGTTGATGATGTCCTCCATCTTGTTCCAGTGGAAATGGTTCGGTGAATACTGGCCCTCTTCAATGAACAGGAGCTTCTCGGCGTAACTTTTCGGATACTTGTCCTGCTTATTAAGATTGCCGTTGCGCAGCGTGATGAGCGAGAATCCGACCTTCTCAAAGTCGCCCTGCCCGTAATCGGTTATGTCCCAGCCGAGCATATTGTCCCTGATCTCGTCGTACTCATGACCCTTGCTGAGCCACTCTTCCGGAGTGAAGCTGCAGAAAGGCGGAAGGCTGATCTTCAGCTCTTCAATGACGCTCTCCATGCGCTTCAATGCTTTGTTGATCTCGGATCGTTTCATAAATAGTCTCCTTTGTCCCCACCACATCTTACCACTTAGTCCCGGGATTAATTCGTGGATAAAGGGGCAAAATTGAGACTTGCCGCGCGTTGAGTTCAGTCAAAAGTTCAGTCGTATGACTGAAGGATTGACTGAAGTTTTCTCAAAATCCTCGAAAATTCAGTCAAATGTTCCGTCACGTGACTGAAGTTTTGACTGAACTTTTGAGGGTATGGCTCGCCCCCGCGAAATCCCGTTGATTTTCCCGTTACGTAACGGAATTTCTAACGGAGTTTTTCGTCGGATAAACCAATGCGTTTTCGATATCTAGGCAAACGCATTTTTAAACGGATTTTGCCCTCTTATTGCTGATGGCCCTGAACAAACACGCCACACCGAAGGCTGTTAATGTGATGGCGGCGAAAATCCCGATTCCGACAGGCCAGCCCCAGCTTAGGAACGCGTAGAAATCGTTGGTGTAAGGCCACGGGCCGCCGATGCCGTTGATCAGGATGTTGAGCATATAACCTATGCCGTACAGAAGTGTCGGTATGGCTGCGAAAACCGTGAACTTAAACGGCATCTTCTGCCTCCTGACCAGGATGAACTCGGCCATCGCGGTTACGGGTTCGAGAAGATGGAAGAACAGGTTCCCTCTCTTATAGAACTGCGGGAAGCCGTAGAGCGGACCGAACATGAATGCGACAACGGCAAACGTTATGGCGACCCCGCAGACGGCAGCAAGCTTAAGCACGGCCAGCTTGTCAGTATTCTTCTTGAGCAGAACAAGTACCAGATAAATGAACGCGATGATGCCGCAGAAAACGTTACTAAGGACCGTATAGAACTTGAAGTTCTCGATGCCTGTCGACTGCAGAGCGCCTTCTTCGGGCCTGCCCGTGAGCATGAGAATGATGCCCACTATAGTAAAACCTACAATGACAATATTCAGGATTATCTCAATTACGGATCTGCTTTGCCTTCTCATAAAGCGATTATAGCACGGCAGACTAGCGATGACTCTGTCAGCAGATTACCTGTAAGCTGCCTGTCTTGCATAACTGGCTGCTCTGGCTGAAGCTTCGGCAGTCAAAGTGGCAAGTTCTAACATGTCTGCGTTGTGGCCTTCTAAATGGAGAATATTGATCGCATCGGTTATGGTGTTTGCCCTTCCGCCGGTAATGTAGCTACATAACACTTGGAGAACTGCGGGATCACAATATTCGAATGCTATACGATAGCCTTCATAATTGTTGTAGTGAAGCTGCAATCCGTCAAGATAACCTGCTGCTCTTACGGAATAATAATCCAAGAGTTCCAGGCGCTTTTTGTTGTGGTGCTTGTTAATAATCATGCGAACAACGGCTGCCGTGATCAATCCCAGTCCGGGAATCAGAAAAGGAACTATTACGAGTGCACTTTCCAGAATGCTGTTATTTCCCTTAATACTGGTTATGGAGAGTGGTAAAAAACTAAATATCCCTAAGACAACCGTAAGTATTATGCCGGGGACCAGAAGCGGAGCAATCCTTAATTGTCCTACCGCGGGATTGCTATGGTATTTAGCCATTTTTACGGCTTCTTTATATTCCTCATACTGATTACGGACCTGGTCAAAATAACTGAACATCTTGGATAACTCATCTAATGAATCCTGTCTTATTCTGGCCTGCAGTTTTACAGAGGACTCCCAGGTGCCTGCCCTGGTTCCGCAGACAGAACAAAAATCTCCCATCACCTGATTACCGCACTTTGAACAATACTGCATAACGCACCTCCTGATTATTGATGAGTTATCTCACCTTTTACTTATAGGACGATGCGAAAAAAGGGGAAGGGTCAAACTTTTCGAGATTTGTTCTAAAAATATAAATCCCCGCAAAACCGAAGTCTTGCGGGGATAAGTAATAACCTTAAAAGTAAGTTATCAGCCCTTCTCAAGAGCGAGAGTAACTGTTGTGCGGTCGCAGACCTCTGAAGGTCCGAAGTACTGGATAGCACCGGGGAATGTGAATGCTGTCTCAACAGCCCATCTCTCACGGTTAGCTTCGAAGTACTTGAACGGCTTGCCGTCGAGCTCAACGAGAGCCTTACGGATAACCGGCTTGTCTGCACCGTTTCTTCTCTCCATGTTCATCATCTTTGTGATAGGCATACCGCCTGCAACCCACTCGTCAGCAGGCTTGGAGATGTTGGATACCTTTGAGAGGTAGCCTGTGTAGCCGTACTGGATGAGCATGAATGCGTTGAAACCGAGAGAATAGCAGTAGTCTGCGTCGAAGTTTGAAGGGAATGCGCAACGGCCTTCATAACCGAAGAAATGGTGCTGAGCGCCGAACTTGCCCTTGTATGTGCCGGCTTCCTTTCTCTTTGCGAGCTCGTTCTTAACCATCTCGGAGAAGAGCTTCTCGGACTCGATGAGGGATACCTGAACGTTGCCGTGAGGATCTCTCTCGAGGAAGAGCTGCTGCTGGATGCCCTGAGGAAGGATATCGAATACCTTGAAAGCATCAGCGGAAAGACCTGCCTTGATGAACTCATACTTAGCGTTCCAGTCAGGAAGTGCATTGAACTGAGCTGTCTTCTCGCCAGCGAGGAGCTCGTTGATCTCAGCGATGAGAGCGGAGAACTCAGGTACGAACTCTACGATACCCTCAGGGATGATAGCAACACCGAAGTTGTCGCCGTTAGCTGCTCTCTTCTCAACGGAGTCAGCGATCTGGTTTGTGATGTCAGCAAGAGACATCTTCTTAGCTGCAACTTCCTCACCGATGAGGCAGATGTTAGGCTGTGTCTCAAGAGCGCACTCGAGAGCAACGTGGGAAGCAGAACGTCCCATAACCTTGATGAAGTGCCAATACTTCTTTGCGGAGTTAGCATCTCTCTCAATGTTGCCGATGAGCTCGGAATATGTCTTTGTAGCTGTATCGAAACCGAAAGAAGCCTCGATGTCCTCGTTCTTGAGGTCGCCGTCGATTGTCTTAGGGCAGCCGATAACCTGGATGCCTGTGTTGTTAGCAGCCATGTACTCAGCGAGTGTAGCAGCGTTTGTGTTGGAGTCGTCACCGCCGATGATTACGATAGCTGTAAGACCGTTCTCCTTAGCGAAGTTAGCAACAGTCTGGAACTGCTCAACTGTCTCGAGCTTTGTTCTGCCTGAACCGATGATGTCGAATCCGCCTGTATTTCTGTATGCGTCGATGAACTTGTCGTCGAACTCTACGTAGTCGTTCTTGAGAAGTCCGTCCGGACCCTTCTTGAAGCCGAGGAGCTTGTTCTCAGGGTTTGTAGCCTTCAAAGCGTCATAGAGACCGGAGATAACGTTGTGTCCGCCGGGAGCCTGACCGCCTGAGAGGATAACACCTACAACCTGCTTCTTAGCTTCTGATGTGTTTGTGCCCTTTACGAAAGTAATCTCGGGCTTACCGTATGTATTAGGGAAAAGAGCCTTGATCTTGTCCTGGTCTGCAACAGACTGTGTAGCAGCACCTTCCTGTACGCTGATTTCAGCAATACCGTTTCTGAGCATGCCCGGAAGCTTAGGGCTGTATTCATATCTGGCCTTCTGAAGTGGTGAAATTTCCATAGTTGTACTCCTTCTTAAATAAAATACACAAGAATAATAATTAATCAGGAGTCAAAATTCAATGCCGTATTTGTTGATTTTTGTGTCAAAAAGCTTGGCAGCGGGTCTGCGGATCGAGACCCTCAAAGTGTGCCCGTCTGTGTCTGAAACGGGAATTTTTTGGCGGTTTCAGACACAAAAACGGCCATTTGGTGTCTGAAACGGAAAATTTTCGGGCATTTCAGACACAAGGGAGCAAAGTCCCTGACCCTTATCTGAACGTTAACAGACATTTGGGGGCCCGGTTGTTGATAAAACCAAACCTCTGGTGTATATTCTCAAACGAAAAATCGAATAATAAGGACGGGAGCTTGCATTACAGGCTGAGAGGAAGGTGTGCCCTTCGACCGAATACCTGATTTGGGTAATGCCAACGTAGGGACTCTTAGTCATAGTATGTTGTTTTGCGAGGAAGTTACCTGATTTCAGGCAGCTTCCTTTTTTGTTCGCTCGAAAGGAGTATCACTTTGAAAAGGTACAACATTTTGCGTCTGGCCGTCATGGCGATGCTGATCGCAGTAGGAGTCGTCATCTCCCCGCTTCTCAGGATCGAGGGAATGTGCCCCATGGCTCACCTGATCAACATCACCGCGGCCGTTCTGTTAGGTCCCGTCGACGCGTTCCTGGTCGCTCTTACGATCGGCATCATAAGGATGTGCGTCATGGGCATTCCTCCGCTCGCTCTCACGGGCGCTGTCTTCGGAGCCCTGCTGTCAGGAATCCTCTACAAGGTTTCCAAGCAGAAGATCTGGGCGGCAGTCATCGGCGAGATCATCGGCACCGGCATCATCGGAGCGATCGTCTCTTATCCCGTCATGACATTCATCTGCGGCAGAGAAGGTCTCGGCTGGTTCTTCTACGTTCCTTCGTTCACGATGGGAACCCTGATCGGCGGAAGTATCGCGGCAGTCCTGCTCTACAGGCTCCAGCACATGGGCGTGCTGAGGAAAATGCAGATCAAGATCACCGAAGGAGGAAAGTTATGGAAGAAAAAAGCACAAGGCACAACAATCTGATCCATTGCATCACGAACCCGATCTCAATGAATCAGTGCGCCAACACGATATTGGCATTAGGCGCGAGGCCCATTATGGCAGAGCACCCCGATGAAGTCATGGAGATAACGAGGACGGCATCTTCCCTGCTGCTCAATCTCGGCAACATTACGGAGACCAGGATCACTTCGATGAGACTGTCTCTGAAGGAAGCAAACGCCATCAGCATTCCCGTGACACTTGATGCAGTAGGAGTTGCCTGTTCGTCGCTTCGCAGGAACCTTGTAAGGCTCCTTCTGACAATCGGGAAGTTCACTGTTATCAAGGGCAACTATTCAGAGATCCTCGCGCTAAGCGATGACACATATAAAGCTGAAGGCGTTGATGCAAAAGAAGGCATTGATCCCGAGGTAATTACCAATGCAGCTCTTGAACTGTCCAAATCCACAGGCGCAATTGTAGTCGCTACAGGCAGGACGGACATCATTGCATCTGGTGGCGCAATTACGAAGGTCGAAGGCGGAGTCTCTCAGCTCTCGCAAGTCACAGGTACCGGCTGCATGCTCGGCGCGGTAATCGCAACAAAGCTTGCTGAAGATAACAGCGTCCCAAGCGTCGTTAAGTCATGTGACTTCTTCAAGAAGTGCGGAACGCTCGCCAAGACCGATAAAGGCAGCGGAACATTTATGGTAAATCTCCTCGATGCTTTAGGAGGTACCTATGAATCTTGATACAACGCTTTATTTCATAACTGACAGCACGGGATTTGAGCATGATGAATTCTTAAGAAGAGTCCGCTCAGCATTAGAAGGCGGAGTCACAATAATCCAGCTCCGCGAGAAAAACAGGACAACCCGTGAATACATCGATATCGCAAATGACGTGCACGCTATCACCAGAGAATTCGGCGTGCCGCTCATTATCGATGACCGCATCGATGTCATGCTCGCGATAGATGCAGAGGGCGTTCATGTAGGCGCAGATGATATGCCTGTTGCGGTTGCCCGAAAACTTATAGGCCAAGACAAGATCCTCGGCGCAACAGCAAAGACCGTAGAGGCTGCGACCAAAGCATACAAAGATGGCGCAGACTATCTCGGCGTTGGAGCTATCTATCCGACAACAACGAAGGTTAAGACTGTGCTCACTTCCACAGAAACTCTGGATGCGATAACGAAGGCAGTTCCTATCCCCGTCAACGCGATCGGAGGACTTAACAAGGATAACCTCGGCGTCTTAAGAGGAATCGACATCGCAGGAGTTTGCGCAGTGTCAGCGATCATGAAGGCCGGCTCGCCCAAGCTTGCCGCAGAAGAACTTAAGAGAGCTTTTGAAGACTTAAGGAGGCAGGCATGAGAACAGCTTTAACGATAGCAGGAAGCGACTGCTCAGGCGGCGCAGGAATACAGGCAGACCTGAAGACCATGCTCGCAAACGGCGTCTACGGAATGTCTGCGATAACATCGCTTACCGCACAGAACACTAAAGGCGTAAGAGCGATCGAGAATGTATCACCGGAATTTCTGAAGCAGCAGATAGATTCTGTCTTCGAAGACATCGCACCTGATGCGGTAAAAACAGGAATGATCCCGAGCAAAGAACTCGTGGAAGTAATCGCTGAGCGCATGAAGTTTTACGGCGTGAAAAACCTTGTTGTAGATCCCGTCATGGTCGCAACAAGCGGCGCCGATCTGTCAAACAGCGAGAGCGTAAAAGCACTCAAAGAAACACTCATCCCGTTAGCATCAGTCGTTACTCCGAATGTGCCTGAAGCAGAAGTTTTATCAGGCACGAAGATAACTTGCCAAAACAACATGGTCGAAGCAGCAAAGAAGATCAATTCCGAGTGCGGATGTGCGGTGCTTATCAAGGGCGGACACTGCGAAGATAACGCAGACGATATCTTGTACTGCGATGGTGAAGTGCATGTTTTCGAGATGACAAAGATAGACAACAAAAACACGCACGGAACGGGTTGCACTTTATCTAGTGCGATTGCTTGTAACCTCGCAAAAGGAATGGACATCGCGCAGGCAGTTACAAGAGCGAAGGAATACATAACCGGCGCTATCGGAGCAGGACTTGATCTGGGTCAAGGAAGAGGGCCTCTCGATCACGGATACGACATCAAAACAAAATTCAGAATATGAGGAGCATAACAATGGAAAGAAATTATTCAACACAAATGGAAGCGGCAAGAAAAGGCATCATCACACCCGAGATGAAGATCGTCGCTAAGAAAGAATACAGGACCGAAGAAGAGATCCGCGATCTGGTTGCCAAGGGACAGGTTGCGATCTGCGCGAATAAGAATCACAAGTGCATTGATCCCGAAGGCGTCGGTTCGATGCTCAGGACGAAGATCAACGTTAATCTCGGCGTATCGCGCGACTGCAAAGATTACGATGTTGAGATGAAGAAGGTTCAGGCCGCAGTTGATATGGGTGCAGAGGCGATAATGGATCTGTCATCACACGGCGACACGATTCCGTTCAGAAGAAAGCTCACGTCAGAATGCCGCGCCATGATCGGCACAGTTCCCGTCTACGATTCAGTCATTCACTACCAGAGAGATCTCGCTACGCTGACTGCAAAAGATCTCATCGATGTTATCAGGCTTCACGCTGAAGACGGCGTTGATTTCGTGACTCTTCACTGCGGTATCACAAGGCACACTATCGATCAGATCAAGAAGCACAAGAGGAAGATGAACATCGTATCCCGTGGCGGCTCTCTGATCTTTGCATGGATGTGCATGACCGGCAACGAGAATCCGTTCTACGAATACTACGATGAGATCCTCGATATATGCAGAGAATACGACGTTACGATCTCACTTGGCGACGCGTGCCGCCCCGGCTGTCTTGCCGATGCGAGCGACGTTTGCCAGATAGAAGAATTAGTACGTCTCGGCGAGCTCACAAAGCGCGCATGGGAGAAGGACGTTCAGGTAATGGTCGAAGGTCCGGGACACATGCCGATGGATCAGATCGAAGCCAACATGAAGATTCAGCAGAGCATCTGCATGGGCGCGCCTTTCTATGTCTTGGGACCTCTTGTTACTGACATCGCTCCCGGATACGATCACATCACATCTGCGATCGGCGGTGCTATTGCTGCAGCATCAGGTGCTGCATTCCTCTGCTACGTTACACCCGCAGAGCATCTGGCACTCCCTAATGTCGATGATGTTAAGCAGGGAATCATCGCATCAAAGATCGCGGCACACGCTTCAGATATTGCGAAAAAGATCCCTCACGCGATGGACAAAGATAACGAGATGGCAGAGTGCAGAAGGAAGTTTGACTGGGACGGACAGTGGGCAGTATCGATTGATCCTGAAACAGCAAAATCAATCCGTGATTCACGCGCTCCCGAACACGATGACACATGCTCGATGTGCGGCAAGTTCTGCGCGGTCAGAAGCATGAACAAAGCTCTCGAGGGAGAGTATATCGATATACTCTGATGTAGAAGGGACATGACTGTTTCTTGTCTTTTGGTGATGTAATGTTATATTTGTAAAGGTGGTTAAAGCAGGGAAAATTTTAGGAATAGGTAAAGAAAAATGAGAGACAGTCATGTTTTACAATTCTCAGGAATGATCGTCGGAATCGCATCAGTAGCATTTCCGTATTTGGCGCTGTCGTTCAGCTCAGACAGTTCAACTGCGATTCTGTTCTACATCAGTATATTCATCGCATTCTTCATAGCCCTCATCGGACTGGTGCTGTCGATCATAGGAATCATTAAGGCCAGAGCAAATGGAGACAACAAAGTAAAAGCCGTTATCGGTCTTGTTACTTCCATTGTCGGCATTGCCACTTGCTTAAGCCTCGTTCTGCTTGTCGGAATGATCTTAGCTATCGCCTGGACTATGTAAGAGGATCTTATTCTTCGAGAAGGTCCGGGAAGACTTCGAGAGATCTCCACAAAATACCGTGCATGTATGCGATTGCGGTCCCGTAGTTTGTCATCGGGATGCCGCAGTCGTTTGCACATTTTGTGCGGTACATCATCTCGCGGTCGTTTAACATGCATCCGCCGCAGTGGATGATCATCTTGTATCTGCTTAAGTCATCTGCAAAAGAGAGACCTGAAGTCGTCTCGATGTTAAATGTCTTACCCGTATATTCCTTGAGCCACTTGGGGAGCTTATATGTTCCGATGTCTTCGCACTGTCTGTGATGCGTGCAGCCTTCGGAGATCAGGATAGTATCGCCGTCTTCGATAGTATCAATTGCTTTAACGCCTCTTACTGCTGACTCGAGGAAGCCCTTGTGTCTGGCAAGAAGGATCGAGAAAGAAGTGAGCTTGATATCAGGCGGAACGATCTTCGACACTTTGCCGAATGCCTGGCTGTCGGTTACAACGAGCGCGGGCTTCTCCTTCATGTTCGCAAGGAGCGAAGCAAGATCTGTATCCTGCGCGATATATGCGAGAGCATTTGAATCCAATACTTCTCTTAAGACCTGCTGCTGCGGAAGGATGATTCTTCCCTTCGGTGCGGAACCGTCGATCGGGATAACGAGAACAACAGTATCGCCGGGCTTAATGAGGTCGCTGATAAGCGGTGCTGCGGCAGGCTTCTGAAGACCTGCTTTGGCGATCATCTCCTTGAGCTCATCAACATTCTTGCCCGTGACTGAACTTACATAGATCTCGTTGGGCTTACCTGCCGATACAGTCTCCTTAAGGTCAGCTTTGTTGAACGCTATGATGTAAGGTATTCCCTTCTGCTCGAAAAGTCCGATCAGCTGCTCATCGGTCTTAGCCACACCCTCAACGAGGTCAACTACAAGGACAGCTACGTCAGTCTTGTTTAATACGAGCTTCGTTCTGCTGATCCTCTTCTCGCCCAAGACTCCGTCGTCGTCAAATCCGGGAGTGTCGATGATGACAACAGGACCTAACGGCAGTATCTCCATTGCCTTATAAACAGGATCAGTCGTCGTACCCTTTGTATCGGATACGATAGCCAAGTCTTGGTTTGTGATCTTATTTACCAGACTCGATTTACCGGCATTCGTTCTGCCGAAGAAACCGATGTGAATTCTCTCTGATTGAGGTGTGTCATTAAGTCCCATGTATGTACTCCTCCGGATTCATAAGATTCGGTATTTGTTTTCTGAATAATCTTCCTGACATTGCAAAATGCGGAAGCTCGATAAACTTCGCAGACTGCGGCGCTATATACTTCACCATCGGATCGGCAATTATAACTTCCGCATCCTTCAAAGCTTCTTCGATCTCTTCTTCGCCGTGACATCTCTTATCGCAGTCAAGCAGCAGTCCGTCAGTGATCTCAGTTGATGCGATCACGTTATAGTCAATGCCCGTCTGCTGCTTGATGTATGCCGCAATAGAACCTGATACAACAGGCTCACCGACAATGTAGTTTTTGGATGCGCTGCGCTGAACATCCATGTAGTCTTGTATCTTGCCATTCCATGGCAGACCTTTTACGTAGGGAATGCCGAATGCATCCTTCATGTACTCGCATACTGCGATGCCTGATGAAGATACTGCAACATTAAGCTCGGCTTCTGCTGCCCTCATCACGTTCTCGAAAGAAGTATTGAGCGCCCAGTTGGATACTATCTCATGGCTGTCTGATATATAGATGTCCGTCGATGTGAAATCAAGAGGCGTCATGCCGATGATGTTCACGCCGTTCTTAACCTTCTTATTGGATGATTTGAGCATTCTCTTTGCAAAGCTTAAGAATGCTTCAGACTGGCCCTTCGAATAGTCGTGCATCGCATTGGTGTTTACATAGAAACAAGGAAGTCCCGTCTTCTCTTCTAACACTTTGCAGATGCCCCTAAAATCCGTTCCGTTAAGATACGGCAGAGGCGAATTTGCGAGCGCGATAAAGAGCGGCTTCATCTTGTCTGCTGCATAGCAGATATCCTTAATGAACTTATCGTCATTACCAGTTATCGCATCGATGTCATTAAGGCCTGAGATATAGATCAGGCTCTCCTGGTCAAACCACCTGACTTCATCGTGCGTATTGTATGTAGAATTGCAGCCTGAAGGATCGTGAATTACAGACATGCCGCCAAGCTCATAGAGGGCGCTTGCCGCACCTGATACATCACCTGTATAAACCGGAAGTATCCTATACGTTTTCTTCATATGCAGCTCCTGCAGCCCAAGCCCTTACGCGGCACTATATCACGAAGATCTTTTGCGTTTACAAAAGCATCTTCCATATGCTTTATAAACTCTGTTATTCCGGCGTAGCCATAGAGACCGCCGCCTTCGATCATGTTGACGAAGTATTCTGTTCCTTCGAACCATGCAGCCTTCTGTCCGACTGCGAGAACTTTGCCTTCACTTCTTACAAGTCTTCTGTCACCGACATGGATAGTTGAGTGAAGGACCAACTCAGGATATTCAGAAGATAAGTAATTGAAGTCTTCCTCTTCACTGCCGTCGATGACATCAAGATAAACAGTCTTAACATTGATGCCGTTATCGAGCAGAAATCTTGCAAGTGACAAAGGCTTCGGAGCGACTGTGTAATCGATAGCAACAGGAGTATCACCGATCAGATCTCTAAGTTTTTCAACTTCGCTGCTGCATGCATTTATACCGTTCTCGATGAAGCCGTCAGGAATTGCAAAGCCTGATGCGGTAAGCTCTTCGCGGACTGTCTCAAGGTTGAAACTCAAAGGAGCATAAATGAACTCTCTGCCCAGTCTTTTGGAGATAGTCTTTGTTGCCATAAGACCTGCAGGATACTGGCAGATAAAAAGTGACGATTCGCCGATCGCAAGATATTCATCAAGAGTCTTGCAAGCTGCGGTGTCTCTTATCGTCTTGCCGCCCAACTCAAGGAGCGTTTGGAAGTCATTGGAATTGGCAGGCATATCGCTTCCGACAAATGAAACTGTATCCGCATTTACTTCCATATCCGGAATGATGTCAGACATTGCTTTGCGAAGTCTCTGGTCGGGAGTTGTGCCGCGCTTCTGCATGACGGGATCCATGAATCCGCGAACAAAAGTTACGTCAGGAAAACGCTTGCCGAGTTCCCTATAAATGAAGTCGATATCACATCCCATAAACTTGTGGACGCATACCGGGAATATGATCACCACGGGAGGTGTTTTCGGGAGCTTGTTAAGACAATCCGTGACACCTTCTATAGTAGTCTCTTCGATCCTGCCTGAATGCGTCATGTCGTCTTCTTCGAGAACGACTGACGAGAATCTTCCGAGCTCGCCCATCTCAGCTGCCGTCATGACAACACCGCGCAGACAGTTGTCGGCGCATATGTATATCTGGTGCGCTTCGGGAATACGGAATCCGATGTGCACGATATTCCATGTGCCGTGAACGGGCGCGTTGAATTCGAGGCCGTTGGTAAACGGCTTCGGGAATGAGGCCTGCCCTATTCTTACTTTCTCATCACTTGACGTTGGCATAAGAAGTCTTAACGTTTACTCCGTCTAATCTTCCGATCTTTCCTGTGATTTCACTGATGTAATCCTGGGGTGCGTTGATGGCGATCATGATGATGCTTATTCCCATCTCGCGATAAGGCACGCCCATTCTTCCTATGATGTACTGACCTGCTTCATGAAGAAGGCCGTTAAGCTTTTCTACTGACTCAGGGTTTTCTACGATTATCGATATTGCTGCAACTCTTGTATCCATATAATCACCTCAGCAGATTCTCGGCAAGAGCTCGTTACCGGGCTTCGGAAGATATGTCTGACCGCCGACTTCTGTCGTCATTACAACACGGCCGACTTCAGTATCTGTTACCTCTCCGATTATGGTCGCACCTTCTGTGTATTTTGTAGCCTTCAATACTTCAACAACTGCGTCAGCCTTGTCAGCAGGACACATCATTACCATTCTTCCTTCGCATGCAAGATACAGGGGCTCGAGGCCTAACAAGCCTGTAACTCCGCGCACTTCATCAGCAACGGGAACGTCGCTTCTGTTGACCTTGATGCCGACACCTGCTTCGTCTGCGATCTCATAGAGAACTGTGCCTACGCCGCCTCTTGTTGCATCTCTTATTACGTGCATCTCGGGGCATACTTCGAGAGCTTTTCTGACGGGCTCCCAGAGGGGTGCGCAGTCAGATGTGACTTCTGCTTCAATGCCGTATTCGTCACGCGCAAGAAGGATAGCCGTGCCGTGTCTTCCGACGTCACCTGTTACGATGATCTTGTCGCCGGGCTTAGCGAACTTGCCTGATGTGCTGATGCCTTCTTCGATGACACCTACGCCTGCAGTCGTGATGAAGATCTTATCGACCTGACCCTTGCCTGCAACCTTCGTGTCGCCGGCAACGATGTTTACACCTGCTTCTCTTGCAGTCTCACCCATGGTCTTAGCGATGAGCTCCAAGTCTTCGATAGGAAGTCCCTCTTCAATGATGTAAGAACATGTCAGATAGAGAGGCTTTGCACCCATGCAGGCGAGGTCGTTTACCGTGCCGCAAATAGCGAGACGGCCGATGTTGCCGCCCGGATATTTCCAGGGTGATACGATGAATCCGTCAGTTGACATCGCGATCCTTCCTTCGGGCTTCGGGAGTACTGCAGCATCATCTGCAGTAAAGTATTCGTTGCCGAGATTCTTTTTGAATATCTCACCTATAAGCTCGGATGTTTTTCTGCCGCCGCTTCCGTGAGCCAATGTAATTACTTCTTTCATGACTGTCCTCCGTACATATAGAATGCAGAGCATGCTCCCTCGTCAGACACCATGCATGCGCCGACCGGGTGATCGGGATTGCATACCTTGCCGAAGAGCGGGCACTCGTTGGGCTTGATCTGTCCCTGCAGAACATTGCCGCACTTGCATCCTGTCTTCTTCTCATATTCCATCTTCGGGATCGAATGCTTCTTACGTGCATCGTAATCAGCATATTCATCCTTAAGCTCGACGCCTGAATCAGGGATCGTTCCGATACCGCGCCACTCAGCGTCACACGGCTTTAAGAACTTATCTACCAGTGCGCAGGCAGCAGGACTTCCTTCGTCGGTTACGACTCTCGGATATGCATTAACGAAGAACGGCTTACCTTCGGAAAGCTTCATTACCGTAACGCTTAATGCCGTGAGAAGTTCTTCGCCCGTAAATCCTGCGATCGTTCCGCTGACACCCTTTGCAGCCATGTCCTTGCAGAGCTGCGTTCCGATTATCGCGTGAACGTGACCCGGGTATAGGTAAGCATCAGTTGAATCAGCCATAGCTTCGTATGCGCCGGGCATGGTCTTGTTTGCAGTAAGAAGCGAGAAGTTATCGATGCCGTCTCTTATCGCATTCTTAACGGAGATAACGTCAGAAGGTGTCGTCGTCTCGAATCCTACGGATAAGAAAACGACCTGCTCTTCAGGATGGTCCTTCGCGTATTTCTCTGCGTCGATCGGCGAATAAACGACCTTGACCTTGCCGCCTTCTGCACGCGCCTGCTGGAGGCTCTTAACGTTGCCGGGAACTCTTACCAAGTCACCGAATGTCGTGATGGTGCATCCCTTTTCGAGCGCCAAATAAACAGCCTCATCGATGTAAGATGCAGGTGTAACGCAAACGGGGCATCCGGGGCCTGAGATCAGGTTGATCTTCGGTGATAAGAAGTTTCTGATTCCCTGTCTGAAAATCTCGTGAGTATGCGTTCCGCAGACTTCCATAATTCGTACGGAAGGGCCGTCGTATTCTTCGAGATATTTCCTCATGTCAGATGTATCTGAGATAGCGGTCATTACTGGTTCTCCTTCAATACCTTTTCTGATTCGGACTTGTCGTCATCAGTGATCTTTGCGATCGCGCAGCCTGCATGAACCATTACATAATCACCGGGTTCCAAGTCGTCCAAAAGCTCAGCGGAGATCTCTCTTTTTGCGCCGGTGCAGTCGACCATTGCGACTCCGTCCTTAACGCTGATAACCTTAGCTGATAATCCTACACACATTTATATGTCCTCCTTGCAATTGTTTATCCTGTTCATTCCGTAAAGCGCCTGACCCAATGCGATTCCTCCGTCGTTCGGCGGGACCATTGAATGGAGCAATACTCTAAATCCGTTATCTTCCAATATATTTGCCGTAAGCTTTGTCAGTAACTTGTTCTGGTAACATCCTCCGCTTAATGCAGCCGTCTTTATGTCTCCTGCTTTAGCGACCGCCATCTCCGCAACGCCCTTTGCAAGCATGTAATGGAACTCGTAAGCAAGTCTTCTGATATCAGTTCCTTTGAGCATCTCTTCTGCAAGATGCTTTACGATCCTGTCAGTCGCAATTACATCTCCGTCTATTAATTCGGGGCACTCGAAAACCTTATCTCCCTCATATTCCAAAGCCTTGAATTCTAATGCAGTTGCAGCTTCGCCCTCAAAGCTCTGCTCGTACTTTATTCCGAGTATTGCACTCGCGGCGTCGAAAAGTCTTCCGCAGCTCGTCGACACGGCAGTGTTTATCCTGTTGTCGTGCATGGCCTTGAACATCTTGAACGTGCCCTGCCTAATGAGATTCAACTCATTGCACTTATCTTCCGCATCATCACCATATATATCGATGAGCATCGATATGGCAATTCTGAATCCTTCACGCGAAGCAACATCTCCGCCTGTATGAAGGAAAGGTCTTATATATCCTGCGCGCTCGAAGTCATTGATGCTGCACTTTAAAATCTCTCCGCCCCAGATGGTGCCGTCTGTACCGTAACCCGTTCCGTCTAATGAGATTCCGATAACGTCATCTACATAATCGTTCTCTGCCATGCAGGATAAGATGTGCGCGTAGTGATGCTGCACTCTGATGAGTTCCAATCCTGACTCTTCGGCAGCTGCAGAAGAGTTATAGGAAGGATGCAGATCGCATACTGCGTGTGAGGGCTTTGCTTCTAACAGTGTAAGCATTCTCTCGGCAGATTCCTTGAGCGCATTCTTACCCTTGATGTCAGTTAAGTCACCGATATAAGAAGACGGATACATAAGGCTGTTTACAGCAACGCAGAACGTGTTCTTGAGTTCTCCGCCGTATGCGATAACGGAACCTGAGAAAGGCTTGGTCATCATGTACGGAAGAGGTGCATATCCTCTGGAGCGCCTGATCATGTAAGGCCTGCCGTCATAGAAATCCATTACGGAATCGTCAGCTCTTAACCTGATCTTCCTGTTATGAGTAAGGATCACATCGCAGTATTCCTTAATCTCACGGCGCGCGTCATCATCATTCCTGCAGATGGGAAGACCTGAGAGATTGCCGCTCGTCATTACTAAGCAGGCAGGCATATCGATGCCGTCATCGTAATCGAAGATAAGACTCTGAACTGGTGCATAAGGAAGCATGACTCCGAGCATCGGATTACCGGGCGCAACCTGTTCTGCAAGAGCGGAATCTTCACGCCTCTTAAGAAGGATTATCGGCTTCTGGTGACCTGTCAAAATGTCCCTCTGATATTCTTCGATATAGCAGTTCTTCAAGACTTCTTCTTCGTTTCTCATCATGAGCGCGAACGGCTTTGCGGGACGGTGCTTCAGATCACGGAGTCTCTTAACCGCTGCGTTATCGTAAGCATTGCATGCTAAGTGGAATCCTCCGATTCCTTTTATCGCAGCAACGCCGCCTTTTGCAATCACAGAACGCACATAAGTAATCGCATCGCGTCCTCTTCTGTTCTCTTCGTCATCAAGAACGAATACTTCAGGACCGCACTTGTTGCAGCAAACGGGCTGCGCATCGTATCTTCTCGTTGCGGGATCGTAGTATTCCTTCTCGCAGTCAGGACACATCGGGAACTCCTTCATGGAAGTTCTCTCGCGGTCATACGGTAGTGCATCGAGGATCGTAAGACGCGGTCCGCAGCATGTACAGTTGATGAACGGATGAAGATATCTTCTGTTGTTCTTATCGAATAATTCTTCCAAACACTCATCGCAGATCGCAATGTCGGGAGATACGAATATCTCGCCGGATGTTTTCGCGCTCTCGACAATAGCGAAATCTTCGTAAGCAGGAACTTCCTTCACCTTAACGTCCATCTTAAGTATCGCAGCACGCTTCGGCGGCTGTGTCTTGATGAGGTCGATGAACTTATCGACTTCTGATTCTTCACCCTGCGCATAGATCTCGACATAAGGGCCAAGGTTAGACACACTTCCCTTTATTCCAAGAGAAGCAGCGTGTCTTGCGACCGTGGGTCTGAATCCCACACCCTGGACTATGCCGTAAACTTTAATGCGCTTCGTTACCAATTTTATGTTCTCCCGCTGATTGCAAAGCACTTCATGTCTACCCAGTTGCCTTCGTAATCAGGCACGAGTTCCTTAAGGCAGATGTCGGCAGCGATCGTATCGTAACCGCCGTTTCTGACCATATCGATGAACTCGTCTTCTTCAGTTATCTTCTTATCGCCATCCTGCTTAACGCAGTCGTGGAGTTTGAAAAATGTTGCGATATCGCAGTCAACTCCTGCGTCTCTTAATGTCTTGCCGACAACTTCGTCGTGGCACACAAGTGTTTTGCCGACGATGCCTTCAGGAATGTTGCTCTTATAAACAGGGCTCTCGATCACAAAATCCAGACCCAGATATTCGCACGCATCGATTCCTGATGAAGATGCAGCGACGAGCTTCTTCGCGCCCCTGATATTCCTGATGTCATCGAGCGTGAGATCTTTATAATCCTTGCCGTATGTAAGAGGCGTCATGCCGATTACGAGCTGTTCGATCTCATTATCAGGAGTGTCCAAAGCGAACTCTTCGATAAGCGCCTTATACGCTTCCTTCTCGCCCTCGTTATAGAGCTTCATTCCGTTGGAGATAACGGGAACTACAGGGATATCAACCTTGCCCTCAATGAGTCTCTTAAGTGCCTTATAGTCAGTACCGATCGTTGCGGGAACGGGTGTGCCGATTACCGCTACAAACGATGTGTCAATGCGCTCAACTGCAGACTTGATCTTCGATGCGAGGAGCTCGTCACGGCCCAATATCGCATCCATGTCGCGGAGTCCTGCAGAGAATACTGCGCTTCTTGATTCATGCCACCTGGGCTCGTCGAATCCGCAGACGTTGCCCGTGCATCCGCCCGCATCGATAATTACTATCAGCGCGCCCATCGAATAGAGAACGCCGGAGGCACCCGACTGGTCAGGTGCAAAAGGTGTCAGAACTTTTCTTAATCCCTTCATGCCTTTGCCTCCTCTAAGCTCTCATAAACTTTATTCATCAGATCTCTTACACCTTGATAACCGAACGGTCTCGTGTCCTGATTCCATGCAACATTCGGAATATCAGGGCAATAGAATTTTGCATCCTTGCCGATTGTCACATCCGCATCTGACTGTGAGATCTTGTAGTAGAGCATCGTAGGCTCCATGTTGCAGTAGATCTTCGTGTCAGGTGATAAGAGCGCCAGATTCTTTACGTAGACAAAATTCTCAGGCGCCAGAGTCGCGTAGATCTCGCCTACTTTGAATCCCATTCTTGTAAGACTTAATGCGAGCTCAAAAGCATTCGCATTCGTGCATTCGCCGACGTTGATCTTAAGATCCGGATATGCGTTCTTAAGTCTGGCAACCGCTTCATCAGCTTCGCCTTTCTCAGCGCTGTCAACGATGTCGATTCCTGCAACGCTTGCGAGAGCCTTGTACTGCGAATTGATCTTATCCGTCGAGTAAACTCTCGTAAGCTCGATATAAGGAATGTTAAGTCTCTTATTCATGTCTTCTGCGGCTGCTCTTGCTTCAGGATCGATAACGATGTTGAAGTTGGCAGAAGCCATCTGCAAAAACTCTTCGTATGTTTTGCAGGTTGATATCTGTCTTATGTTCTTGATTCCTGCGAGAGTCAGATATTCTTTGAGCTCGGTGTTTTCGAGCGGGGCAAAACCACCAATGATGTTTACAGAACGCGCATCCTTCTCCATGGGGTCAAGCAGTGAATAGATCGTCTGTCTGACGTGAACCATCGGCGGACGGCGTCCTTCTCTGGTGAGCGCATACATGTAGCACGGGCGCACCTTAATGCCTTCGAACTCGCCGCCGGCAAGAGCGTCCTCAGCCTTCCTGCAGACTCTGTCCATATCAGTTCCGAGAAGAGCGTCAACGCATGTGATGCAGATCATGACAACCTTCGGGATCTTCTTGCCGCCGTCTCTTAAGAACTCCAGAACTTCCCTGATCGCATCAGGGATCTTACTCAGGTGACGGCCTGTTACGAGGTCAGGTTCACTCATCTCGAGATAGAAAAATCTGTTCTTGTATTCGGGCATGGAAGAGATAAGTGAAGTGTTTCTTCCGCAGCATCCGGGAGCTACGATGAGCATTATTGATTCAGGCACGGAGAGGCCCGCTCTCTTAACGCCGAATCCTTCTGCACCGGGAGAGTTATATGCGAGCGTCGCGGGCGAACTGTAAACGAGATTCTTACCCGACAGGAGCTCGTCGGGTATATCGTTCTTACCGCGGTTTAGTATCTCTTCAGCTGTAAAACAAATTGCTTCGCGCTTCATGACTTAACCTTCCAAAAGCATCTTCGCGAGATCTATAAATCTCTGTGCCGCCTCTGAATCCTTGGCACCCTCAACGACGGTCATGCCCTTGTCTTCGCAGAGCGTGATGTCATCGCTTCTCGGGATAACCGCAACGATCGGAGCATTGTGTCCTTCTGCAAATTCCTTTACTTTCTCGTCTTCGCCGGGAACGTTACGCTTGTTAAGGATCAGGCCTCTGACGTTTGCATAGCCTCTGTCTTCGAAGTTTCTTACTGCCTGGCAGATGTTGTTAGCTGCATAAAGAGCCATCTTCTCGCCTGAAGTAACGATCAATACCTGCTCAGCGTAGCCCTCTCTGATGGGAGCGGCAAATCCGCCGCAGACAACGTCGCCCAAGACATCGTAAAGAACGACGTCAGGCTTATATTCTTCAAATAATCCGAGTTCATCGAGGAGATTAAATGTCGCAATGATTCCTCTGCCTGCACATCCGAGACCAGGTGTAGGACCGCCTGTCTCGATGCAGAGGACGCCTCCGAATCCTTCCTGGGAGATCTCTTTTGCAGATGTCGGCTCAACGCCGTCCTTGAGGATCTCGATAACGGGCTTTAAGGGTTTGCCGCCCAGAAGATTGATCGTGGAATCCGCCTTCGGGTCACAGCCGATCTGGATAACGCGCTTGCCCATGCTCGCGAAAGCAGCCGACAGATTTGATGTGACTGTCGACTTGCCGATTCCGCCCTTACCGTAAATTGCAATCTTAAGCATAAAAAAACTCCTCTATCATCTGACCTGACAATAAAGAAGCCCAATACGCGCATATAGCGCTATATTCAAAAGACTATTCCCGCTTGGACGAATCCTCACCGTCAGAGTCGCTAATCTATTAAGTTGTAGCGCATCGGGAACAGGTGTATCAGCTGATCTCTTTGCACCTACAGAATAGCATGATGCATATTATTAATCTATTCTTTTTCTATAATAATATAAAAGAACAACGGTAATTCTCGTTTTATGCACAGCCTTCGAAAACCATCAAACGCCTGTTGGACACTTGTAACAAATAATTTACTTTGAAAGTCAAACTTTTTACTTGAACTCTATTAACATTCGCAGAAGGATTTGATAAAATCGAACTTGAATTAGGGTAGAACAAAAGCGAAATCCCTAAATAATTATTTTAGGAGGTTCATTAAAATGACAGAAAATGTACGTCTTCCGGGCGGCCAGAGAGCTAAGTCAATAGTTTCAATGGTACTTGGTATCTATTCAATCCTTGGCGGTTGGTATTTTGGTAACGGCCTTGTATTCGCTATCGTAGGTCTCATCCTTGCTTCACAGGTTGCGAAGGACGGATTCGAGAATCAGTTCTCAAAGGTTGGTAAGATCACAAGCATTATCGGCTTGATCGGTTCCATCCTCGGCTTGATCGGTTGCATCCTTGTTTATTTATTAATCATCGGTGGAACACTCGGCATGGGTTTTTATGCAGCGGCTAACAGCTAATCAAAATCAAAAACCAAAGGCCGTTCGGGATTTCCGGACGGCCTTTTTTATTGCTTGTTTTTCAAAATCTCAAGAAGGAATCACCGGAACGTATCCGCTGTCTTCTACTATCTTCTGTCCTTCGGGTGAGAGCATAAAGTCTATAGCCTTATAAACATTCTCATTGGTCTCGCCTTTACGGTATACAACGTAAATGCTGCTGGTAACCGGATACGCACCGCTTGCAATGTTCTCGATGCTCGGTTCGATACCGTCAACAGATACCATCTTAACTCCGCCTTCACCCAGCATGTCTGTTACATAGTATCTGAATGAGATACCTATGGGGCTTCCGAACAACGCCGTGTAGTCAGGTACGATCGGTGTGTCGCCCATGAAGTTTTCGAGCGCTGTCTGCGAACCGCTTCCTTCATTACGTCTCATGGCAGCGATCTGCTGATAAGGACCGCCGACTTCATTCCAGTTCGTAATCTCGCCTGAATAGATGCCTCTTATCTGGTCAGAGCTGAGATCTGTTACCGGATTATTCCCGTTGACGATAAATACGAATGCGTCTTTTCCGATCTCGACCATCTCGAGTTCAACGCCGTTTTCGGCCGCATAAGCGAGCTGCTCTTCTGAAGGCTTAACACCGATCACGATATCACAGTCACCGTCAACGATCGCCTTATACGCGCCTCTAGTATTCGTGTAATGCATAGCGCTCGCATCATCGTAAGTCTCGCCGTTAAATATGACCGAATCTTCCGGATAGATACTCTCGACAAATCCCGCATACATCGGCAGCAGTCCTGCCGCACCGTCGATTGTCGGGATGTCGCCTTCAAGTCTCTCAACACCGTCTGCGGATACGATATACTTTGAACCCGAGAACGGAACGTAGTTACCGACTTCAACGCTCATCTTGAGCATGCCTTCAGAATGGTGGCTTATTACTCTCTTGATGAACAGCTGATAGATGCCTATATCCGATCCCGCGAACAGTATGATTACCAGGCCGATAACGGCCAGCTGTTTGATTAACTTCTTCCTGTCCATACCATCAACCCCAATTCGCGATCATCTCAACTATCGATATCTGCTGCCAGAGGTTGTATCCGTGGATCAGAAGCCCGATAGTTGTGCCTATTCCGATCACCGTGACCGCGATCAGTATAATTGCAAAAGTCTTATCCTTCATGAGCGTGCCTCACATATGTGCAACTGCTGCTGCGAGCATCATCATAAGCAGTGCTTCGCCTATGCTTGTAAGAAGGAAATATCCTGAGATACAGCCAAAGACGATCGACTTGATTTTTCTCTTTTTGTCCTCCTTGAACTTACGGACATTAAGGATGAACAACACCAGAAACACAATGAACATGGCCGGACAGAATAGCCAAAAACAAGCATTAAGTATGCTAGATAAGATGCGTTCAAAAGTCATAGCAGCCAAAAACATATCTATTACCTCCCAAGTGAATCCCGATATTCTTCAACTTCGTTCCTGTCGAACGAAGATATCAGTCTGCAATCATTCTCATCGAGCAGTCTGTAATGGCTCGTAACGTAATTCTGCTGAAGCCTGATCCCGTTCTTCTCATCGATCAGGCGCCACCAGACCTTACCGCCCATCGTCGGCGGATACTGGATATGCCTGTCCTCAAATGCAAGCGCATGGATGACATCGCTCGGATCGCCGCCCACGATTCCCTGAAGCACTTCGCTCTTCTCGAAAACCGTCGCTACAGCAATGACCTCTGTCCAAGACAGTTCGCGCCTGCCCTTCTCGGTCTCAACGAGTGTCTTCTTGGAAATGCCGAGCATCTCGCTCATCACCTCCTGAGTTATTCCGTACTCAGTCCTGATGAGCTTAAGTTTGCTGCTGACGGTCTTAATGAATTCTTCGCGCTGCATTCTTTTAAGGCTCCCCTTTTTGAATAGTGTAATTTTACACTTTTGGTGTTATTTTGCAAGTTTGGGTTTGTGGCAAAACAGGACCAAAAGAAGCGCCCTGCGGCTGTTCAACGTTTTGTTGATGTATATGTCCTTATTTCGTTGAACAAAACGTTGAATTCCTTCAAGATTCAACATTTTGTTACATTGTCCGGGCGGTTTTTGTTGAACAAATCGTTGAACACCAAAAATACCAGGCAAATAAAAAGCGCACCGGAGTGCGCTTCCTGATCAACTTATTCTTCGAACAGCGGTGTCGAGAAGTATCTCTCTGCCGTGTCGGGCAGTACCGTGACGACTGTCTTGCCGGGACCGAGCTTCATAGCAAGCTTGATGGCGCATGCAACGTTCGTACCGGATGAGATGCCGCACATCATGCCTTCCTTGCGTGTAAGTTCGCGGGAAGTATTGATTGCCTCTTCGTCAGTGATGATGCAGATATCGTCATAAACCTTAGTATCAAGGATTCCGGGGATCAGGCCGTCGCCGATACCCATCTGAACGTGGGTGCCGATCGAACCGCCGCTGAGGATCGCAGCGTTCTCAGGCTCTGCAGCCCAGATAACTGTAGAAGGATTAGCCTCCTTCAGTGCGTGGCCGATGCCTGTGATGGTTCCGCCTGTGCCGATGCCTGAGCAGAAGCCGTCAATCTGGCGGCCTTCCATAGCCTCGAGGATCTCCTTGGCTGTGTATTCATACTGAGCTTCGGTGTTTGCCGGATTCTCAAACTGCTGGGGAATAAATACATGAGGATCTGATGCGGCGATCTCTTCAGCCTTGATCCTGCACTCTTCGATTGCCTTGCCGATGTCGCCGTCATCGTGGATGAGGACAACTTCAGCGCCGTAGTGCTTAACGAGCATAGAGCGCTCGTGGCTGACGGAATCGGGCATTACGATTATCGTGCGGTAGCCCTTAACTGCGCCGATGAGCGCGAGGCCGATACCCTGGTTGCCGCTGGTGGGTTCAACAATGATGCTGTCTTTATTGAGCCTGCCTTCCTTCTCGGCGCGCTCGATCATGTTGAGAGCTGTACGTGTCTTGATGGAACCGCCGACGTCTAAGCCTTCGTTCTTAACGAATACGTCAGCAGCACCCTCAGGTACTATATGGTTTAACTTGATGAGAGGCGTATTTCCGATAGCCTCAAGGATGTTGTTATAGATCATTAGATTCTCCGCTGCTAGTAATTAACGGACATTATTATACAAGGTTTTTCAAATAGTTGCAGACTTATATATTTTTATCTCGAAAACCGTGCCGTTTCCTTCCTCGCTCTCGCAGGAGATCGTGCCGTTCTGGGAGTTGATTATCTGCTTAGAAAGGGACAATCCGATACCGTTGCTGTTGGGATCTGATTTCTCGCCGTGATAGAAGCGGTCGAAGATATTGGGCAGATCTTTCTTGGCTATGCCGCAGCCGTTGTCTTCAATACGGATGTTGACTGACAGATTGGTATCTTCTGAAGATATGGCAATCCTGCCGCCTGATTCGGTGTGCTGCAGTGAGTTCTTGATTATGTTGGACAGAGCCTCAGACATCCAGCGCCTGTCACAAGTTACTTCGGCTTCGGGCGGAACATCTATCTCAACTGCAACGTCTTTGAGATCTGCTTCAATGGCGATGCCTTCGACGACGCCGTTAATTAATTCACTTACCTTGACAGGTTCTTTCTTCAAGACCAGTACTCCTGCATCGATCTCTGCAAGCGTCAGGAGACTTCTTACAAGCCAGGTGATGTGGTCTGTCTGATCTTCGATGTTTGCGATGCATCGGCGGCGCTGTGCTTCATCCATATTGCCATTTTTCAATGCATCGGTCATGAGGTTGATCGCGGTGAGCGGAGTCTTTATCTGATGCGAGATATTAGAGAGCATGTCAGCCATGTAGGCATTCTTTTTTACCTCACCGGAATACTGTTCCTGGAGGGTCGATGCGAGCTTGTAGATCTCTGATCTGAGAATCAGCATCTTGCCTTCGGCTTCCATGCCGAGTTCGGGAAATTCATCGCGGTCTTGTACTTTTGTCAGGAAGTCGATGAGTTCGTCGAGTTCTTTTTTGCGCTTATTCTTTTCGAGCACTATGTAGATCACAAGTGCGATCACGACAAGGGCCAGAACGATTGAAACTACGATAAACGGGTTCATAGATTAAGCCTGTATCCCTGACCTCTTATGGTCTCAATGTATTTGCCTTCATCGTCATTGAGCTTGCTGCGAAGTCTCTTGATGTAGACGGTGAGCGTGTTGTCGTTAACAAAACTTCCGACGTCATCCCAGAGGATGTTTAAGATAGAGTCGCGGCCCATGAGTTCGCCGGCGTGATTGATGAAGACCAGAAGGAGCTTATATTCCATCGCCGTGAGCGGAACTTCTTCTCCGTCTCTGAATGCTTTGCCGCTGGTGATATCAACGGTCGTATCGCCGATCGTGCAGGTGGTTGCGGCAGAAGATTTGGTGCGCTTGATGAGGCGCTTCATTCGCGCGATGAGTTCCTTGATGTGGAAGGGCTTGGAGATGTAATCGTCTGCGCCTTTATCGAAAGCGAGAACAGTGTGGATCTCGTCATCCATCGCAGTTAAGAAGATGATCGGCATCTCGGAAGTCTCGCGGACTTTGGTACAGATCTCCATTCCGTTGCCGTCGGGAAGGCTCATGTCGAGCAGGCAGAAATCGATTTTCCTGCCGAGGTCTTCGCTGTCTAACGCTGCAAATGCTTCAGCAACGGAAGAAGCGAGGGTAACTTCCATACCCTCGCCTGTTAATGCAAGCTTCAAACCTTCCGCGATTATGTTGTCGTCTTCAACCACTAATACCATCGTCAGACACTTTCCCGTTTGATCTCCTCAATTATATCAATCTTGTTTTCACGTTTTAAGCAAGCTGTAACCATAATCAGAACTACCGCAACGATAAAGGCGATAAGTATCAGCGAAGGCACCCACGGGTAGTTGATCGTGAAGTAGCCGAATCTGCGGATCATGAATCTTGCCAGCAAGCTGCAGATGACTGCGGTAACCGGAACTGCAATAATGAATGCCCTTAAAAGCATGCCCAGGCTCTCGCGGATCTCCGTGCCGAGGAGCTGCTTAAATGTCGAGCCCATGGACTTTAACATCGCAAAATGCTTGCGCCTCGATACCATGAGAGCAGATATGGAACTGTACACGTTGAGCAGACAGATCGCTGAAGATATTACCATGAACACGATGAGCACGACATTTATGAGATTTGCGATAATCTCCTTGTATTCTGTGACACGTGACTCGGTCGAATTAAAATATATGTATCCGCCGTCATTCTGCAACTGATCGGTTATGGCATTAAGCAGCTTGATGCTGTCCTTGTTGTCGCAGTTAAAGAAAACCGCGGTATCGATCTTCTGGCTGTTGATCTTGTCGAAATAATCAACGACGCTCAGAGGAACGATGATGTAAACCTGCATGCTGCCTGTGCCGTTAAGATAATCGCCGATCTCATCCGTTCTGACCTTCTTAATAACCTTGAGGTCAAGGGGACCGTCAAGTTCGATCTCAGGGAATCTCATATCATCAAGATCGTAACCGCGCTCTATCGCTTCGTCTCTTGTAATGGCAACGGGATACACGGGAAGCATGTCGCCTTCTCCGGGAACGAATGCATCATTGACTTCGAAGTATCTGTAATCTCTGGCAGTCTGTCCGTAGATGCTGTACTCATCGGTCGACAGTGCCGTGTTGTTCAGTATGATGCAGGGGAAGTCGCCTTCGCCGTAAGATACCGCGTTAACGTCTTTTGCAAGCTGATCGAACACTTCATCTTCAAATCCGATTACTCCTAATGAAGTCTGGCCGTATTCTCCGTGTCTGTAATTATTATCAAAATCTTCTCTGCTGAACTCACCTTCAGGGTAATAAAGGCTGATGATCTCATAATAGTCATCCCAATACTCGTCACTTAAAGAGTCATTGGAGACCATGAGCGGCCACATGTCAGATCTGCAGATGGCAACATCGGTCACGCCGTCCATAGTTTTGATCTGATTAATAATGTCATCAAACTCAAACAGATCATCGGAATCCATCATGCTCAGGCAGTATCCCCTATCGGACAGATACGCATATCTCACACTGTTGTCCCTGAGTTTGTAATCGGCCATCAGGATTATGAGTGACGTTCCGAAATAAACCGCTACGGTAACCACAAAGAATATCGCTATAGCCCTGATTATTCCGAATGATTTGCTCTTATCGTTCTTTAGAAATCTCGATGAAAGCATTCCTGAGGCTGATCTTGTAATAAGCCTGTCGGGATTTTTATTC
>Ga0310696_10000540_pt1 | contig 58872 bp, 96 predicted proteins | sample AusTroGonzalo_MG_4_FD_203885 | JGI IMG/M metagenome (GOLD analysis project Ga0310696, IMG submission 203885) | Bovine rumen microbial communities from tropical cattle in Woodstock, Queensland, Australia - Gonzalo_02 (v2) (version 2) | ecosystem: Host-associated > Mammals > Digestive system >...
ATGTTATGAATTCTTTCAACTGCTTTTTTTCTTCTTGTGTCATAACTATACAAAAATTTTACATATTGAACATTCGACAATTGAGTTATCCTCAACAAATGTGTATGCCTTTACAGGAATACCATTAACTTTCTTATAAGGGTGTTCAACCACGTCTTTAATCGTGTTTACCTTATATGTAGAAAGAAATGGCTTTCCTGATTTTTTACATACTTTTGTCCCAATCTGGTAAATTGTATTATTCTTCATAACCCAATTTTTTAAGATCTTCGTGCAGTGACTTCAACTCCTTTATTTCATAAAAAGGAGTATTATCCAAGTGACTAACTGCCGTTTGTATTGCATACATTTGATCTATAGTTGGTTTCCAATGAGTTTGATGTTTTACTTTCTCCTCAATACCATTAAGCCAATTAACACATCTAGTTACAGTTTCTTTAGTATAATGATGTGCAGCACACTCTTTCATCATAATAAGTGTGTTGGTTAAACAAATTTCATCCTCTTTAGTCCACTTCAAAGGATCACCTTCAATCTTGTTTACTGGACGGAAATACACTGCAGCCTTTTCGCTGGTAAGACCCATCATACTTAGTCCATTCAACGCCTGAACAACATCACCCTTAGAGGCACGTTTATGGCCACCAGAGAAGTAATCTTTGATACAGTAATAGAATTTACCGTGCTCAATAGTAAACGGCTCACCACACCCCAACATAATGGTATTATTCAACCAATTTGCCCATTCTGTAAGATTGTTATCAACCAAGTATTCTATGATAGCACCCTTTATGTGTGAATCCTCTTCTGTCCAGCCATTATGCTTTCGCTCATACAAAGCCTTAACAGCAGAGATCGCACATTCATGCTCCAGTATACCATCGTCAGACTGATATCCTTCAACTTCACCCAAAGTCCTTGTAAGAATATCAATAGCCGCATACATACCGTCAATACCATAGTCTTCACCATTGGGCAATTCTGCGGTATTTTCAGTGCCTTTCTTTTCAAGCCAAGAAAGTAATTTTTCTTCAGTTATTTCTTTTTCTTGATACTTTATGCCATATTTATCACAAGCACCTTTTACTATGTGCATTAATGTTTTCCTTATTCTTTCATCCTCACTTTCAAATTTGAAATCAGAACAAATTCCTTTTGCAACATTTTCGGTAATCTTACCCTCGTTTACCATAACTTGAAGATTTTCAAGTGTTTCTTTATGTAATTTTTCGTAATCCATAATTATAGATTTTTAAGTTTCTTTATTTCTTCTTCGGTTTCTTTTACTTTTCTTTTGTAGTATGAAAGGTTTCTTTTGTAGTATGAAAGGTTTTCTTCTTTTTCTTTTATAGAACACCACATACCACCAGGACATTCAGTATCATTAAATGGACAATCTGTACATTTGTCTTTATATTTTTTATTCATAATTCTAAATTTTATTGTTCAACATTCAATTCAACCCATTGGTCTGGGCCACAATTTGATTCATCAAAATTGTAATCAGATTCCTGATTTATATATGCCGACGTTATTTCTGGATAAAAACATGATTTACCATCATTTATAACAACTGGCAAATTGTCATTCAACCCATTTTTAGACAACTTCTCAAGTCTGTTAATCGTTTCTCTAAGTGTCATAATTTTTAACTCTTTTTATCACTAAAATATTTACAAGAATAACCATCTTTAGATAGCCCTTTTCTACCACTGACAGCGGGCTTAAAATAATCACCAATAGATACCGTGTAATGGCATTTATGATAATTAAATGCGTGCGCCCAATAACATTTTTTACATATATCGTCGTTTTTATATGCCCTCATAATTTTACCAATATTTTTCAATATACCATTTAGCAGCGTCTTCCGCTTCTTTCCTGGTATTCCATTTCTGGTTACCCTTTTCGTCAACAATGTCAAGTTTACCGATTTTGGCATAATAATGAGTTCCACCATCCCAAACAAGGATCTTAACATCATCTATTGTTGGTTTATCTTCATCTGGAAAAGTAAGCACGTCGCGTTCTACAGTATCTACAATGTCAACAAATCGACTGTCAGCCATAACCACTTGAATACTGTGATTAAGGTAAATGTTTCTACCCTCACGGAACGCTCTAAGGCGATTACTCATTGTTTCGTTTTCCACTTTAAGCATTGAAGAAATAAGATTGTCGCCCATCGATGTTTGGTAAACCTCAACGGCACTTTCAAAGTCATTTCTAAAATGTCCTTGGTAACCCTTTACCAATTTATTGGCAAGGATTCTGGCACCTTCTTTGATAGTGGAAGCAGCGTACTTTTTCCAGTGCTCCATTATTTGTTCCTCAGTCTTAGGCTTGAATAGCCAGTATGCCTTAGGCTTTTCCCCATTAGGCTGTACTTTGGGTTGTATTTTTGTAAATGTATAAGTCATAATTCTAATTTTATTTTAGTTATGTCACGATGATATGCATCCTCGTTATTGTTAAACTGTTCGCAATATTTTTCGGCTGCAGTTTGATAAATAAAAACTTTTTCAACATAATCACTATGTTCTTCACAACGAGTAACGACATAAACATATTGTTCATCATGCAAATGTTCGTTTATCTCTTGTATGATTTGTTTTACTTTACTCTTGATAGACGGAAGTTGATGTGCTATATTACCTGATGTAACAAAATCTAACCCACTAACAACATCATCAAGCCTGCCAAGTATATCAATTAATAATGTTTTTAAACGCATAATTATTTAAATTTTAAATATAACCTCCGTGCATATCGTCCAGTATTTCACTGTACCATTCCTCGTGTTCCTTATATTCTTTATAGGAATTGAAACCGAGTTTCTTCCAAAATTTATATTCTCCTTTACGCTTTTTCATTATTTAACTCCAATAATATCTAAAACTTCAATCACATATGCTTTAGTTTTCTCGTTTTCATAGCATTTAGTAAGCCACCTTGCAAACTCTTTTCTGCTATGCTGCAAAGAAAAACACAGAAGTGAATCTGGAAACTTTTTCTTGGCTGCTTTAACAACCTCAATAATCGATGGGAAGCGATATGTGCCATCTTCTACCATTTCCATAATAGAGTCTTCTTTATGTTTGATAACAAACTCATTTTTATCCCACTTATTATCCTTCTCCCAAAGTTGTGTTGCCTCCTCCTTTGTTGGATAAAACAATAGGTGTTCCTCATCTTGAAACCACACACCTTCATTTACCTCGCAAATTGAGTTAACGAGATAATATTCTTGTGTGTGCTGTGGTTTACCAACCTTAGCGTAATAATGTTCTGCATTAGAGGAAATGCCTCTATAAGATGTAATGTCAATAAATTGAATATCCATAATTTTTTAATTTTATACCACAAAGGTAATACTTTTTTATTAATTCCAAAACTGCGAGAGTGAAATGTTTGATCGACCCTCGCAATTTATCCTACAAATACCGTGCCAAACTTATTTCAGTATAACATATTTGTCATATGCCTCAACTTCTTCAGCAGCGTAACTGGCTACAGCACCCTCTTCAAACCCAGTCTCATCGGGTACTTCCATAAGTACTTTACACGAACCGTACCCACTAAGGATTAATTCCTCAAGTTTGTTATATAATTCTTCTGCAGTCATAATTATCCAAATTCAATGTATACTTCGTTATCGTATTTCTCCCAAAAATCACGAATGGCTTTTTCCATTTCACCACATATACCGTCAATGAAACCGTAATTGTCATCGTACAGTCTGGAAATAGTTTTACCTTTGGATTCCTTCTTTTTAATCCAGTTGATAAACTCTTCAGCGTCAGTGAACTGTTCTACAGGATATCCGTAGATACGAACAGGTTCATCATTACCACATTCCACGTACAAAGATTCGCCTCGGAAAATATATTTAATGCCGTCATAATATCTGTTCATTCCAACTTCCATATCTTTCTTAACGAAATCTTTCAGGCTTTCACACGCCTCCAGGTCCTTAACGAACTGACGACGGCCAAGGTACTGTCCAAGAATTTCCTCAGTAAATTCTTCCTTGGTAAATATATCCTCAGGCTTGTAAACCTCCATAAGTTTGGCGTATTTTTCGTCAACGTGTTTAAATGGATCAACACCCTCAGGAATATAATCCCAGCACTTCGTTACACGTTCTAATACGTCTTTTTTAAATTCAGGAAAATCCTGATTTTTGACTTTTCTATAAGCCCAAGTATGACAACTCATAATTTTCTAAATTTTATTGTTCGTAAATACACCAATCGTCAGCCATTATATCGTCGGTGGTATAATGGATATCAATACTAAGAAGTTTAATGCCAAAATCTTGTTTTGAATACAGACGACTTAAATTTGAGTTCTTATTGAACTCCATCCACAGATTCTTATCCCAACATTCTCTGCGAATCTTTTCGCCGTTCTTAAATCTTTCTAAAATTTCAAAAAATGTCATAATCAATATTGCTACTAATAAATTTAACCGATTCCTGGCACTTCAATCCACATCAAAATTTCGTCAGTATTATAGTGGCTATAGTCACTAACACAATCTATATGAGTGTTTATCTCACCATTATAGGTTTCGTCGTTCATTCCACTAAAAACCTGAATGGTGTTATCTTTCATGAGACAAACAAACCTATGATAGTCCCAATCTTGTACTGCATCGTAGATACTATGTTCAGCCTCTACTTGCCAAGTCATTTTCTTTATTTCTTCCTGTGTCATATTTCCTAATTTTTAAAGAAGTTAACCAACTCTACAGCAGGCATTGTAATTTTGTAATTGTTAATAAAATCTTCCATTGTAGCCTTATTCTCAAGGAACCAGCAAGCACACTTTACAGGCTCTTCATATGTCCACGTTTTCTTACACCAGGTGCAACTCTTTGACGGACACCCAACCTTACAGATATGATCCTCAGGAATAAACTCATCATTTGGGTAAAATTTATCCCAAGCCTTCTTAGACTCCTTTAACGCTTCTTCTTCATTTTCTTCATAACCACAAGTAAAAGAAGACAACTCAAAAATCAAGCCTACTCTATTTTCACGTTCGCGACGAAGTTGGTCAAGACGAGCAGCGGTTTCCTCTTCAGGAAGATCTTTACCATCGGCAGTTTTAAACCATCCGTTTCGTTTATACGCATTCGGTTGATAAGAATTGTACCAAGACAAACAACGGTTGTCGTGCGGGGCACCCTCGGTGAACGCATACTCAATGTAATAACCCTTTTCATCCTTTTTCAGGATAACGTACTTCTTGAGCAAACCCTTTGCCTCAAGATCCTTTTTAATCAATTCTAAAACTGTCATATTTTTCTATTTTTTAATTCTTTATATTCTATTTTTAAACTTCACCAATAATTTCATCAACAGTCATTGTTACATCTCTTTTATCGTCAGGATCCTTGTATTCAACACAAATGTATTGCAACTTAGGATTCTTTAAATCATTAGAAAAACCAAAACGTACACCGATCATTTTATCAGTATAGTCTTCCTTCTTTTCCTCAACAATACCAACAGCATACTGTCCAATATAACTGTCATAAACCTTTACAATAGAACCAACTTTGATGTCATTAAATTTAATAGTCTTCATAATTTCTTATTTTTTAATTTTCTGCTACAAAGGTAACACTTTTTAATTAATTTCAAAAGTGCGAGAGTGAAATGTCTATTTTCCCCCGCACTTTTATCCTACAAATACCGTGCCAAACTGATCCAGAAATCAATTTTTTTCAAATTTTTCTTTCAAACGAATGTATTGTTGATACTCTCGCTCTTCTTCTTTCTTCTTGTCTTCCTCAATAATCTTAAGGACCTCATCATCCTCCATTTCCCAAAGGCCAAGGTCTTTCAAAATGGTAATCCATTCATCAAAATGTACCTTACCTTCACTGTCAACCCAACAATGATTTTCGTAATTACCACTATTGCAACATTTAGGATCCATCACATAATAATTTTCCAATTGAGGTTCGGTATTATGTGCATCCAGGTCCTTATAATGGGTACCAACAGCAATATACGTCTTGTCGGTAAACATAATGATGAACAGGTTCTCATCAGAGTATCCTCTATCTGTAAAAGCAACCTTATCAACCACTTTACCTTTCAAGGCATCGTAATCCATAAATTGCTCATACATACCGTCTGGTCTCTTCTTGGTACCAACAAAACTATTAACGTTTAATTGTTTATATTCTTTGTTTAATTTCATTATAATCTTGTCCTAATTTTGCATTAGTTATTTTGTTAAATGCGATTAACATCAACTCATCCAGGATCTCCCTGTAATGAATGTTCTTTTCCATTCCTTTAAGAAATTCGTCCTGGTCAATGGTTTTATTGTAACAAAAATCATGCCCAAGTTGGGAACCAATTTCATTTAATTTATTGAAAATTTCTTTCCAAACGTGGTCAACAGCATCATCGTGAAACTCTTTTGACAATTTATAGTCATTGATTATCTCATTAACAATTTTTTCGCCGTATTCCTTTTTATCCATACTTATTTCTTTTTATAATAATTCCTTATTTTTTCCTCAGTTTTATTCTCCTGGATAACATTTCTCAACGAATATAATGCTTCTACTATACCACAACCAATCAATGCTGATAAAGCAACTGGTATAACAAAAAACCAAAATACTGATATCCAAAAAATATAACCTAATGGGCTTAAACTATCGTCCCAAGGATCAACTTCGCACCTTCTTTCTGACAGGAAACTAAATACTTCTGATTTTGCCAATGTCTCAGGGGTACAAATCATCCAGACAAGTACCAAAACTACTGCAGTGGTTATAAAGCCCGCAACATAACTCCATAAAACTACCATAACTTATTTTTTTCTTTTTTCTTGTATGTATTCTCTTAAATTGTAAAAACCTTTATTACCGTAATAAAACAGCAAATATAATGGTATTAAAGAAAGAATGACTATAACAAAACCCCAGAACATAAACCAACATATTGATAGAACAAATATCAAAAATACCAGTGTTGGGTCACTCTTATCTACTAAACAATCAAGGTCTAGCCATTCTAACGTATCAGGCTTTGCAAAAATGAAAAAGCCAATTAAAATCAATGCGGTAATAATCAAACCGCTAACATAAATTGTTCCTGTCATTTCTTTATACTTGCATTTAAATAAATGTTATCAGTGCGCATATTAATGTCCGTATATTTCAAAAAGTCCCTATCATCAACGTTTAGACGAATACGAGACATAGCACATTTAATTCTCATATTTGTTCTTTCTATTCTATCATTGATAGTATCATTGATCTCGAAACATATCCGATTTCTGTTCTTCTCAAACTCAGCAATGGTATACTTATGGAGTATTGCCGTGTACCCGTAAGTAATACACGCATATACGTATGACGAGTCAATCCCCTTGTAATAGTCCTTTGAAAAAAAGACTATGTGATCAACCTTAGTGTCTTTATACGGTTCGTGCTCGTAGCAATAACAAATATCGCTTACGGTAATGCCAACGAAGTCACTGGTATGCGCACGAAACTCTGGAAAATTAATAGTGGTCAGCGTATCATTTTCAACGCAAGAGATTGCACAAATGGCAATCAAAAAAAGATAAACAAATTTTTTCATAATTTTATTTTTCTAATTTAAATCGATAACAATTACTTGATTGACAATGATTAGTGCAAAAATCAGATAGTTTGAATCTGTTTGCACATCTTCCACAACACGGGCCATTATAACGTTCGTGTTTTGTGTTTAAAAATGGATCACAATCTAATGCATCAAAACAATCTAATGCATCAAGATTTGGCATCTTCGGACGTTCTTCTGGTAAAGAAATCAAAGTTACGTCTTTAGGACATTCTGTTTCTCTCAATTTATAACCAGCATTCTCAAATCTCAAAATAGATTTGTCTACATCTTCAGGTTTAATCATAATAATGATGTCTTTTTTCATTTCATTATTAGGATCAATCACTTTAAAATATTTGTTTGTTTCTTCCATTATTATAAGTTTTTTCAATTTTCTGTTGCAAAGATAATACAAATTTTTTAAAACAAAAACTGCGAGAGTAAAACATTCAATCCACCCTCGCAATTATCTCTACAAATACCGTGCCAAACTGATCCAAATCATTTAATTAATGCACTGTCATAAGTATTTACATTGCGGAATGACTTTTTAAATTCATTAATTCTATCCATTTCATCACAATGCGTAACTTCCAATTCTACCTTAAACATTTCCTTATTGTCATCAATAATTCTATCCTTCAAACCATTAATATCCAAAAATCCATATCTGAATTTACCCTGGAACCCATTATATCGGTTTGTTCTATCTTCCTTAATACCCTCAGAAATGAAATCTCTACCAACGTCATAAGTTCCATTGATACCACCGTCACCGTGTCTCGTAAGATACGGACGCGTAACATAGTGCGCGGTAACCTCTACGTCTTTCAATTCCTTCAACAGTTCTGCAGCATATAGGCTACCAGTATTGGACGGTGTGGTGTCATATGTATCTCTTCCTGTGTCACATAGCAACAGGCCCTGGCCATTCTCAAATATGTAGTTGTCATAATCAAGACTACCAAGATCATTCATTAACTCGGTATTATGATACATAAACCAACAATCGTTAATGAAATGTATTTGCAAGGTATGAGAACTCCACATCATTTTCCATTCTCTCGGAATTTCACCAAGTATCTTATCGTAATAATTGCGTACATGACACAAATATATTTCAGGATTAGACATATTGAGGAAATCATCAAATGGGAATGTCTGCATTTCCCTGTATCTTTTAATGGTATTCCATATACCCATACCACAAGATGCCTTTCTATCCATTTTTTGCTCCATGATCATATTAGCCATAGAGTCATAAGGTGTACTCCACAGACACCTTCTATCCCTGTAGATATGTTTAGGTTTAACGAGTAATTTATCGTATTCCTGAACAAACTGCATAGGATTCAAAATGAAGAAGCGGGAATAATAATTATCCGCTCCATGGAATGTTCCAGAACCGAAATGTTTAAATGTAATGCTACCGCCTTCTGTTAAAATAGAATGTCCTCTTTGGGCACCACCATTTGTAAGGATGTTTACAACACTACCAACACTGTTCTTTGTGTAATGGGCCACTACTGTACCCTTACCTTCATCACCATAATTGCTTCCAATTACGATTCTCGCTTGCTTCGACATAAATAACAAATTAAAAAATAAAAACTAACTTACCAAATGATCTCACCATTCTCATTAACGGTATTCACCTCAGGCTTAACCTCATCAACAAGGAGTTCAGTACCACAGGTACCAACAGATTCACAAATACAATCCTCGATTGTCTTGGAAAGATTGTTCAACGTTGAAACCTTAAGTCTGGTGCCAAGGAGTTGACCAAATGATTTTTCTATCTCATTTTTGTACATATGATAACAGTCGTGAGGACTGTCCACGGCAATGTGGAAAATGTCAAACTTCTTTGAAGCCTCTTCGTAAAGTTGACGTGTTTCAACGTTAGCCTGTTCATGTGCATCAATTGCATTGTTCAAGTTATGCACTGGCAAATAAGGATTCATAGGCTCATCACCCATTGTAATAATGATACCCTTACGTCCTTGCTTGTCATAGCAGTCCAACTTCGTATGCTTAAGACCCATGTACCAGGCTGCGGTATAACTCTCGAAAGCGTTACCACCACCACCGTGTTCAACAAAGATCTTATCCAATGATTCCGCAATACGGACATCAGATTCAAACTGGCTCATCTGGATAGGTGCGTCGTCATATGCAAGGTCACCAATACCCATAATACAAAACTCAACGTCCTTGAATTTCTTATACAGGTTTGTCATAATAACACCAAGTGCCTCTGCAGTCTCACGACAAGCCTCACCCATAGAACCTGTTACATCCAATGCCAGGATAACAGGAATGGTATTAGGATGCTCATCACTGTTTACGCACTCACGGATCTTGAACTTGCTAGGATCAAGGGATTCGTCCAGTCTCCTGGCCTTATATTCCTGTCCGCTAATTCTACCACTAGAACTATCGTAAGAATAACCCATAGTCTTAGCATAAGATTTGTAACTGTTAGTTGTAAAACTACCACCACCCATAATTAAGCCTCCTCTGTTTCTTCGTCCTTATCTTCGCTTTCCTCTACATCTTCTGTAAGGCCAGCGTCAAAATTGAAATCAAACATACCTTCAAACGGATTGGAGTTGTTGCCACCCATAAACATGGACATAGCAAGCATCTGGCCGATACCGCCGTTGTTAGCGGAACCATTACCACCCATCATCTGAGAGAACATCATCATCTTCATGATGTTACCAAGGCCCTTACCCTTCTTGAAGGAGTTGCCGAACATAGATACGATCTTACCATAGAAGTAAGTGCTACCCATGAACACGTGGCGCTCAGGAACAACCTGACGTACCTCACTGTTCTCATAGTCGATAACAGTAATGACCTTCTTGTTGACCTCAGTTACACACTTAGGCTTTCCACCTACAAGGATAATGTCGCCAACCTCTACCTTATTGGTAGGAATGATGAAGAACATTTCATCGCCTACATTAAAACAGAAATTGGTTACATTTGTCAATGTACCCTTAGATACGTTGTAGGTCTTGTAACCCTTACTACACTTAACAGCAATGTTGCCGTTCATTGTAAGGCGGCACATACCAGGACCAACCTTACCAAACATGCCATCAAAGGCACTCTGAATGTTTTCGAACATAATTAAAAACGTTTTAAATTAATATTATTTTACTTTGTATTTTTTTGCATACATCATTGTGAGTCTGAATGTCTCACTCACAATGTATCCGATTTGTTCATCAAGTTCGCGAGGAAGTGTTTCTCCGTAAACTTCGTGTAAACGATCTCTTACATCGTGAACCTGTTTGTTAATAAATTCTTTATCCTCTTCTTCAAATTGATAAAATGTAGAGTTGTGTTTATTTACTATCATAACTTATTTATTTTTCCATTGCACCAACTGCATATGCGTTGCAAATATCATCCCTGTCAAATGGCGGGTTCAACTTGTTAGCATATTCTTCAGCGCGTGCCATTATATCTTCTGGAATACCACCTAATCTACCACGAGGGCCACATAAGGCTTGACGGTTTCTTTCCCACTCAATGAAATGTTTAGCACATTTAACAATTCGTTCATAATCAAGTTTGGAATCAGTTCCATCTGTTGTTTCCCAAAAATAATCAATTTCATTTACTAAACTATTCATAATCACTCCTCCTCGTCGTTTTCTCCGTACGTGTTCTCTGACGGTAAAGCCCATCCCTTTTCGATAAAACCGCGATAGTCAAACATATGTCGGTTGAGATACCTAAGTATCCTGTTCATAAATTCGTACGGAATGAAGTCACCGTAATGGGACATCGGTGTACGTATACCATCAATGTCATATCGTGCAGTACCTTTTGGAGACAGGAGTTTGTGCATTTCTTCTTTTTCCTTTTCTGTCATTGTAGACATCGGACGAAGATACGGTTTATAATTGGTAATGAACTCGTATTCACCATCGTGGAAAAAGTCAACAAGGGCATCTGTCTCGTGAACAATGTTAGTGAAATTGTACTTATGGAACAATCTTAAATCGTTCAACTTGCCAGATATACCATGTTTTTCACCCTGTACACGTACACCAAATGGTAGGTATCCACATAATGCTTCAATAAATTCTTGTTTTTCTTCCTTAGTCATAGAACCAACTTGGCGATTTCTCGTCTATTTTAAACTCGTTATCTTTTTCCTTTTCTTTTTGTTCCTTGCAGTACTTACAACCTTCCCAGTGAGAAAGAGAACCACGAGAATGATCAGTATATTCACCGTGTAAATAAAGCACGTATTGATGTGTCTCACCCTCAAAAGTTAAATCAATCAAATAACATTCGTCTTGGATTTCATTCTGATATTCTGATTGTTTCTCTTTTTTGTATTCCTCATACTGTTCAGGAGACATACAGGCAGGTAAAATCATAGCAAGTAGCACAAGGTCAAAGACGATGTGCCACATTTGCTTCTTTGTAAAATTGATGTGTATCATATTACGCAACACAACCAAGTTCGATCAAACGATTCTTCAAATCACGAATATGAGCCAACTGAGCCTTTTCCTCTTCGCAAGCGGTCTGGATAGAACGCATGTAATGAGGTGATACAGCACCGTATGGATTGAAAACACAAGCACGGGTCATTTCTGTCTGTAATGTAGCAATAAACTCACGGGTCAACTCAAGGTCAAACTTGCGCTGTGCAAGAACGGCACGCATCTGTGCGATTGCCTTACCCTTTTCTACATCGAACTCATCACTGTCATTACATGAAGCCTTACCAACGAACTTATGTCCGTGTGCGATTACTGTGTAAAGTACGATTTTCTTTTCTTCGTTTACTACGAACTTCCAAGGTTCTAGAACTGTTCTTTTTTCTTTTGCCATAATTGTAAAATTTTATTTAGTTAATACTTATTTTTCTTTTACGTTTAATATAACTTGCGGGATTTTTATTTTAAACACATCTTCCGCTTTAAATGGTATGTTGTGAAGGTCCCGATAATAATGAATATGGTCACACCACATACATACTAATTGAAACCTAAAATCATCTTTCCTTTTAATTTCGTGTGTTTCAAGATAATTCTTAATATCTTTCAATAGTTTCTTGGTTCCAACGTGTTCACGAAATAAAGGCATAAATATTTTACGAAATTCCTTGGCTTCATCATCCATTATTTTCTGGGTATTTTCATTTGGATCTTCCATCCAATGCTGGATATACCAAGGATATTCTTTATTTTTCTCCATATACGTTCCAATAAAATATAGAAAACAGGAACAATAAAACAAGACCTACTCCAATTCCTAATGAAATTTTCGGGTATGTTAAACTAAGCCAGGTTCCGCCAAATATGATCAAAACACAAGCAAATACACTTAAAAGACTATAAATAAATCGTTTCATAAATTTTTAAATACTTCAATGTAAAATACAAAAAATATCGTTATAACAAAAAGTCCTAAGCCAAACCATGCTAAAATCATTGGATTATAGAATGCAGCCCATACAATACCAATTACCAAACCCACTGCTAACAGTGTACATAAAAGACTTAAAATAAATCTTTTCATATTTTTTCATTAATTTTACGTGATGTTTTTTCCATCCATTCAAATTCCCATTCAAAATAATGAGCAATATAAGGTGCTGGTTCACCCAAAAACAAATATGTAAATGGCCACAATGGTAATGTTACTGCCAAAACTATACTACCTACCCCAAACATAAGGAATATACACAACAGGATAAACCCAATGTACAAAAGTCGGTATCCGACCCCTTTAAAATACTTTTTTACTTCTTCATTTGTTATCTTTTTCATTTTTGATCAATTTAGTGATACAACACAATTATATAAAAAAAATTAAAAAACCACCACCGTGTTCTGGTGATGGTTGTCTTATTAGAAGCAGTAAGCAAATCCTTCTTGGTAATCCTTAAATTCAGAAACCCTGGTCGGATCCAACATTACCCTATCGTATTCCTTCTTTCCACATCCTACAATAAATGTACATAGATACCAGAATGAATCATCGGACAAACCATGTACGAAACCACAATCTTTCCAGAAATTAATCCATTTTTTATTGTAATTGGCTGCAACATATCTTTCGATATGATCTAACAACGCCTTTGTAAAATGGTACATTTTTGTGTTTAGGTCTTTTTCATTTGAACCATATCTTTCTATCAAATCTTCCTTCACCTCTTTGTATACCCTATCGTCCTCGTCTTCACAGATAAAACGCCAGTTAATACGGTCAACTTCCTTCCAAAATGTTTCATCATCAACATATGGATATAGACGCTCAAAATGTGGTAATTCTGGTTCATCTGGATTCTCACATTCTTTATCTTGAGTATCTACTGACTCTTCTTCTTTACAGTCTTCAGGATCCGAGAAAGTACCTTGAAGGGCTGGTTCACCAGGAAGTTCTTCTCCCTTCCCTGGAAAATCGACAATAACCACCTTTTTTGATTTTGCTTTTATTTCAATAAGTTCGTCTTGCATTTCAAGATATGACTTGATAAATGGGGCAATAATGTCCATAATAGCGTCAGCAAGACGGTTCTTATTTTCTTCTAATGTACATTCTAATGAGTTGTTAATAAATTCATAAATTGCTGTTTTTTTAATTTTCATAATGTTTTTTAATTTTTCTCTTTTTTATTTAGCCAGGGAATTAATTCAAAATTGTCAGTCATATTCCCTATAACTTCAATTGAACTATCCCAATCGTATCCTCCACCACGGGCACGGTGCCCAAGCCTGGTATCACAGTTCTTCCACACAATACAAAAACCCATTGCCTGGCGTAACCAGACAACATAACCAATGGTTTGATATTCATCAGTGGTCCTGATAATATCACCCTCGTAAATTTTCTGATCATGTGCATCATAAAGTCCAGTCCATTGGCCAACGGAATCTTCATCTACTTCCTCACGGGGCATAGCAACTTCATTGACGTTGCATATTTCGTTTATATCAGACAGATAGCCGTAAATCCATTCTCCGTCTGATTCTCGTTTTCCTCTAAATTCAATGTCTCTCATGATACTGTTATTCCTGTTGTTTCTTTCAAGTCTTCTAATCCAAACTTAAGTAATTGAGTGGCCCTTCGTGTAAACTCTTCTTTTGAAATTTCTTTTAGGTTTCCAAGAACAATAGAAGCGTAATGAACGAAATGGTTAGAAATACTAACATAATTATTACCAATTAACATTGAATCATATTCTATGTCAGTTACAAAAAACTGTTGGCTTCCAGGATTAGCCTTTTGAACATATACAAGTTTATCTCGATGACTAGGAGAACATTCTTCATAATACTTTCCGACATAATCACCCATTTCATTTAAGAATTTCTCGTTTTCTTCTTTACGAAGTTGTTTTCTGAGATTGTCAAGTTTTTCTTCAGCCTCTATAATTTGTTCTTTTAATTCTTCAATTTCCATAATGCTTTATTTCTGGGGTTATTTCAGTTATTTCTTCAAATCCTTCTTCTCCAGGTTCTCTTTCGTCTTCTAGTGCATAAATAAATTCGTCTAGATAGAACCATTTATAAACACTTGTTATGTCTCTTCCGCCGTTAAAAGCAAGATCGTGAAGATACAGGCTCTTATGACTACCCAACATTGTTTCTTCCATTACACCTTGGATAACCTTACCGTCTTTAGTAATACAAACAACATCCCTACCAATTGAAGGGAGTCTGTGTGTCATTGGATGAATTTCTACTTTTCTACCATCAATATTCATTTCCATATCTTAATCTATTTTTTTAAATTCTACAACGTCGAACATTGATACAGAATGACTGTAACGATGGTTTTTACCATTGTTAGTCAATTCAATATTAACATCCCCAGAAATAACGTAGGGATACTTGTCGCATGAGTTAACGTTATCATTATATTCCAACAGGTCTGAATCTATTTCAGCCCCAGTACCAAGAGTAAAAATACCTTTGATCTTACCATTGATACACTTATTGGCAATTGTTTTAAAATTCTTTAACATATTACATTAAATTTATATTTTATACTAACAGATTCAATATCATCAGAAGAATGTAAATAATAGTAATTATCCTGACAATAACCTTTGAACTTGCTGACGGCTTCATCAATGTCTTCGGCAAGGACCAATACTTCGTCATCTAATTCTTCGTGCTTTATTGCATAAATCTTTATTTCTTTTTCGTATGCACTCATAACTTTAATTTTCTTTAATTTGTTTCAAAATTTCTTCTTCGCTTTCTTCCTCTCTATATACGCACGCGTCTTGATCAGAGGAAACTGCTACCAGGTGAATCTTGCCCTTAACAATACTGGCATTCATAGGATTCAAACAGTAGCCAAAAACAGACATAAATCTGCATCCAAAACATTTTTTATCGGTCATAGCCAATCTCCATTATCTTCGTTTCTTGTTTTTTGTTCTTTGTATACTTCCTCCAAAAATCTGGAAGGTTTTAATTCTGTAATTCGTAATTTAACATTACGTTTAAGTTTATGAAATGTAGCATTAGCATCGTCAAATTCTTTATTCACTTCATACTGTGAATAAAAAACATCTGACATTAATACCCATATACCAGGGGCAAGCATTTCCTCTATAACGTAGACTTTATTCATTTTTTTTTTACTTTATTCAATGTTATACATTCCTTCTGGCGCTTCAATTGCAAGACCCTTTGGTATCAATCCACGGATATCAAGATGATGTGAATTATAAAAATCCATTCTCTGAATATCATTACCATTTCCCATTAACTGAAGTAGTTCCTGTTGTTCCTTCTTGGTCATATTAGTCAAAGACCTAAGATAAGGCTTAAACGTTTCATTTGCGGGTGCAATATCTGTTGTCCCGAATGGAATACCTTTCATACCTTTCTCTTGTAATTGTATACCACCAGCCCAAAACAAATTGTTATGACGCTTATCTACTGCAGTTACAATGAAATCTTCGCAAATTGGTTTATCTGGGTCATCATCCTCCCAATCAACTTCAAATTTTGCTTTTACATTGTAAGGTATTCTTGCAGATACATCGATTAATAACAAATCAAGTTCTTCGTCTGTTAACCTTTGTGGTTCTTTAAATTCTTTTAATGTGTCATACCAACTCATTTTACTTCTTCTATTTTGATCAAAGGACCTTGTTCTGGACAGGTAAGTGTTGGACTATTGTACGTACTCCAGGACATATCCTTGCCATTATTAACTGTTAAATAATGAATTATCTCACGATACAACATATAACTCATTGCAATCGCTTTACGCTGAAAATCATTTTTACAAGTGGAACCGCTCCAGCCATATGATTCATTAAGGGCTAACTCAGGAAACATTGCTGGCTTCACCTGGTCGTGAAGTATATCTTTTACCTTACGAGAATCATAAACCAAACTCGTGGCAAATTCCATTTCACATTGCCCAGCCACAAAGCGGCTCCAATCTTCCAATGCGTTAGATACCAGTCTCATCTGGTCCTCTGTTAGCGTTATTTGATATTTCTTTTCTTTTTCTTCCATCACTTTCCTTGTAATTTTTGAACTGCGTAATCAACCAGTTCCATCTGTATACGTTTTGCTTCTTCTGCAGGCAAATGAAGCGCACCACAGCCAGTAAGATGACCCCATCCTCTGACCATAAGAACTGGTAAAAGTGTTGTTGGGCCATTTTCTATTTCACTTACAGAAATGTAATCACCTTTACTTTCAACCATCTTAAATGGTTCTGCTTCTTCACCGTTCAATAGTGCAATAATTCTGGTGTATAAATCATAACCGCCACCAAGATAGTTAAAACAAACATGATTGGAGTTATCCCATACATATATAGATAACTTTGATGGATCACTTTTGAATGGTAGTTTCCACACATCGTTAAAATGCATATCTTTCGGCTCTTTTTTCATGAATATGGATTGTATTTTTTACTATTATAAATGTTTTTTTTACGTCCATTTTCGTAAAAATCAAAATGAATAGAATTGAAATGTCGAAAATGTCTATTACCAAAATCAATTTGTACAGTGGTGTGTGACTGACCCATACTAAGGTAGTCTACTACGTATTCTTTTCCAACTTCTAAATCAGGAATTGGCTTATCCGTGATTGGATCAATGTTATTAATACACTTTGCTATTAACATAAATTTAACTTTTAATTATTCATTTACTACAAATATACAAAATTATTCTTCTGTATAATTCAAATATAAGTTTTTCATGTCGTTATGCAACTTTCTGACAATTTCAGTATTTCTGTAATATGCATCCTTGAGAATATCAAGGTGTTTATTCATAATATCCGCTTTACCGACAACTGGAACAATATGTTGTTTCTTATCCCATTTATCGTGATAAACCATCAAACACCAGTCTGTTGGCATTATTGTAGTGTCAAATATTGTCGTAACTGTGTCTGATAAATGATCTTCGTCTGTTTGATCCCTAAAATAAAAAATATCATCTATGTTTAGTGTCATTTTTCTAGGATCCGAATGGTGCCATTTACCATCTGCACCTGCATACTCATGTGTATCAGAATATGCATACACCTTTACTTCCCACTCTAAAGATACTTTTAAATCTTTATTACATTCAAAATTATCTGAATAATCTTCCATAATTAATAATCTCTAATTAAACCTAATTTTACAATAGTGTTCAACATTTTCTCACAGAACTCCTTATAACAATATGTTGTTATAAATGGATACTTCTCTTTGAAATTGTTGTATTCCGTTAAACGTAAACACTCTTCGTATGCGTTCAAAGGTTGTGCTAACTTAGTGAATCTACTGCACTCCCAATCAATGGCTGCTGCTTCAAAGTCAAACCTATCCAATACATCTTTAATGCCAGATTCACCGTCAGTAAAATAATTGTACTGTGACAACTGTTTGTCAAGCCACTCAGGGTGATGTTTATTATGCCTACGATGAAACCTTTGAACATCTTTATAATCTAAGAATAGTTTCAAGAACGGCTTCTCCATATCATGGAAAAGGTACTTGAACTTCCAGGCTTTGCAATTCAGTGCTGTCATCTGGAATGCACACCAGTGCGCAAACCAATAAGGAAATGTACTTCTATCTTCTTTTGTAAACATAATTAATAACCATATTTTATACTATCAGATTTTGCTTTCCATCCTGCTCTCCAACCAGTTTCAAAACATAATTTTATTACATCTTCAACCGTTGTTCTTCCAGGTTTACCAATACTAAAAGCCTTTTTATTTGATTTATACATTTCAATAAGGGTGTTTTCTTGGGTCAAAATTTCACCCCATTCACCATCAGGGATTTTGTAATCCTCAAACTTTTTATCTTCGACTTCCATAATTAATAAATTTCTCTAATTATTACTTCATTGATTCATTTAGTATCATTCTAAGTTTATCTATATTAGAACTCGTCTCTTTGATTTCAGTACAGAATTTGTGTATTGTATCAAAAACATCATGACTATCTAATCCTTCTATACATTCCGTGAACTCTTTTAATACAGTGACAGCCAAATCTGCATTATTAACACTAATGTTACCAAAAAAGTTACCTTTCTTTTCTCTGTAAGAGAAAAACTCTACTTTATATAAAGGTGTAGAATCATATGATTTTCCGTTGTCAATTTCTAACGACATACTTGCAGAGAACACTTTCTCTTCTAGTTCTTTTTTCTCTATTTTATCACTAAGATATACTTCTGATACTCCTCCGTTTTCCCATTCACGGTAAACGGCGTATTTATTACCGTCAACGTTTTCAATCTCTACTGCGTACTTCTTTTTGTATTTATTGAATAATTCTTTTATTTTTTTGTAAGAGAATAGATAATTTACGCCCATATAATACGGAGTGTCCAATATCTTAGATAGGTATTTGTTTCTAAACTCACCATCTATATTTTCCAAATTCTTAATCTCAATTGTTTCTTTGCTTGTGGTATCTACGTAACCACTGTACTCAATTACATCTTCCATAATCAATCAATTTCTCTAACAATTATTTCAGCAAAATCATTACCAAGATATGAATTATAGTGAACTTCACTGCTTGAAACTTTACATTTACGATTACTGATATAAATAATATCATTAACACTCGGTATATGGTGACTTATGGTAGTTAATATTCTACCACCATTTTCAATATTAATAAATCTAATTTCCATATTTATTCTTCTTTGTTAATTATTTGATATTCAAAACCTATATACTTAAGTTCTTTTACTGGATTATCAAGCATTATTTTGCCAACCGCTTTAATTAAAAATGGTTCTATTTTTGCTCTATCTTCTTGCGGTAATTCAACTTTCAAATATGCACTTAGAATGTCATTAAATAAAAGTTCACTGCTGGCTTTATGAAATGGTACAAAATTTCTCCATAACGCATTTAAACATATACAATCGTCTAAAGCAATTAATTTAATGTTTTTATAATATTGATTTAATATACCACCCCATATTGTATCGTCTGGCACACCTTTCCACATATCATCACCTTCTTTTGGTTCAACAAATACGGTTGGATAATTTTCAAGGAACCAATCATGGACCTTATCATATTTTTCCAAATCACATAATGTGTTTCTAAACAAATCACCACTAGCCATGATAAAGTTACCAGAAACATATAGATATCCAGAATCCCATTGCCAAAAGATATAAGAACCATAAAACTTATCCGTATCAAACAAGGAACCTCTTAAAAATTCATTTACATAACTCAAATTAATAAGTGTTGTAGCATTTGTCTTAATGATTACATCATATTCGGGATGTTTAAGCAAATATTCACTCATAAAAATTCGGTGTTTTAGATAAATGTCACTATCCAAACACTCAGTATATAAAACATCACCAACAAGTTCAGTTTTCTCACCAGCAGTAAACGAAATAACATCAACATCAATAACATCCAACTCGAATGTTTCTTTCATTCGACGGTACATATCTTTTAATGCTTCTGTATTTGCTTTGTACAGTTCCTGGTTTGAACTTTGTATCGCTATTAAAACTTTCTGTTTCATGTTAATTTTCTTTTATCGGTTCGTGATTTTCAAAATCCCATTCCAGGTCCTCATCTTCTTCTACACTTGAATCGCAAACAAACCATTTCACAAGGTCCTGGTTGTCTTCGGTTAGTGTTACACCCTTTGGCTTACACGGCCAAATAATCCAGAAATTTTTCTTACCTCTGAATAGACCATTCTCAGTAACTTTGTCATAGGTGAAATATTCACAGTTCTGAATATCAACCCAGTACTTTTCTTCTTTCTCACCCTCGATGTATCTATAACAAGGAACAACAAAGCCTTTTAAATATTCGTAATTATCAATCGTCATAAACTAAACTATTTTTCTTTTTTACTCATCACAATTAAAGCCTATCAGGACTACCTATATCACCTTCATCATCATTATGTGTATGCCACCACTGCTCTTCAAGTTCCATAAACAAACCTTCTTGGCATGATTCTGGACTGTCTGGCATTTCTTGAAGACACGCATCAAGTTCATCAGCAATTATCATAGCACTAGTACATAACCCCTCTCGAAAACCTTCCTGAAGATAAAACAGTTGTTCTTTGGTCATATCGTCTGACCTTATTGTTCCCTTTCTTATATCTCTCAATGAGTTGATGAGTTTCTTTAAAATTTCTATTTTCTCCATATTCTTTAACATTATAACTTAATAATAATTTTTACCAAACAAATTTTTAAAACATCCGTAATTGTCAATCGTCATAAAAACTTCCAGTATATAAACTGCTATTTCTTTTTTTCTTAATTATTTCTTTATTCATTTCCATCCACTCCAGACCAAGTTGCTTACGTTTTGGTTTACCCCACATATTCTTCCTGTCCTTTGCGTTGAGATAACTGAATAATGTTTTTTTCTTCTTTTTACTTCCCATATTATTCTTGAATTTTCCAGACCTCATCATCGTAAAAACGCCTAAGGACTGCATTCTTGTAAAATAATACTTCTTCCAACGATACTGGCGTATAATTGTTGCAATCAACGCCTACATCCATACCAAACGATTTGATCTTTTGCCTACCGTGTATGTGACCGAACAATCCAAATGTCTCAAGACCAGATACACCACACAACCTCTTAACCAATGAAGGCTCGTGACCAAGCAACAGTGAATGTTTTTTACATTCTTTATCGGTAACGACTAATGTAAATGCTGTTTCAGAATAAAGATCAAGCACTTTCCTTTGTTCTGGACAAATAACATCTTTTTTATCTCTCTCGTAATTACCTTCAATAAAACAAATTTTACCAGTAAGGTAAGAAAGTGGACAATCAGATCCAAAATCACCAAGATGATAAACGGTATCATATGGGGTAACAAGCGAGTTCCAACGCTCAATCATTGCCCAATCCATATCCTCTATATCACTAAATGGCCTACGAGACAGTTTTAAGGCCCTGTCAGACGAGAAATGTGTGTCAGAAGTAAAGTATATCGTCTTATTGGTTTTAGCGTCTTGTATGTAAGATTTTAATGCTTCCACACATTCCTCCAGTGTACTATGTACACAACCACCGATTACATTCTTATACTTGGTAGCCTTATATTCGAAATATTGTCTACCAGGGAACTCATCATTTACACCAAGAATAATTCTTTTTCCCCTGGCCATATTCTCACCAAGTTCGAAACGAGTAGTCTGTGCATACGAACGAGCAGAAACAACTTCTTTCTCTTTCGGGATCCAGAAGAGAACGATGTTTGCCATACGCAAAGCATCTGTTTCCCACTGTACTTGCTCAGCGTGGTTAAAGTCGTTCAAAACCTTATCATTTCTACGTGGAGATAACCACAATACATCTTCTATTTCAGGCAACGTAAATTGCCACTCTTCTGCACCCTGGATTGGGCCAGCAAGAAATACTTTCCATTTCTTATTTTCACCTTTAAGGCTCAGATAATCTGGAGCCATGATCAAATTCTTCATATTATTTCAACGTTTCTCTTATTATGCTATCTTTAATTACCACTGAGTCAGGAACTATAAGCCACGTACATTTTTCGTTTCTACTATCCCAACTGTCGTACAATTTACCGTCCTGGCCAACACACATATGTCCATTTGAAATCATTCCAAAAGGTTTGTTACCAAGACCGCTTAAGTTACCAATTTTTTTAATTACCCTGGAAAAGGTATATTCGTGTCCGCCAATGTACAAAGCCTTGTATCCGTTTTCCTCAAGTAAATCGATCAAAACTGTTTCACAATTTGGATTTAAATGCCTAATCTTAGCACCAATTGTGATAATATCGAATGCTTCACCCCAGGTTGCACCAAACAACTTTGTAAAGGCCCTGATTGCGCAGTCACCACAGTTTTCAACGTTCGGCTGGTAATACACGTAAGGTACATTCCATATCTTTTTCAAGAAATACGGTTTAATCTTTTCAATGTACAACCAAATACACAATGCTACAAAGGCAATTACAATAATGGCGAAATTAAAACCGCCCCAAAAATACTTTTCCATATAACAATTATACAAAAATAAATTAAAATGCGCCACCCAGTAATGGGTGACGCTGTAAAATAAACTCTTCAAATTACATTGTAATGTTGATTACAATATCATCGTCAGTGTAATCGTGCTCAACAACGATGATATTGTGCTCTTTCCGATACTCCTGCTCCATAAGGTAATACTTGTTCACCTTATTTTGCATATCGAGACCATCGGCACCGAATAAAACGTTGTTGTATTCGATGATGTTTTCAATGTGGTCATCAGACAACTTGCACAAAGGAACATAAATTCTCTTTGAGAACTCACCGTCATCTGTAAACGTACCACGAAGCAAATACTTACGTATTTCCTCAAACGGTGCATCGTCATACACGGAAAGATTCTTAGCGGGAACCTTATTTATTGACATACGCTGGTAATCGGTACCACCATCAATAAAATAGTCTTCATCGCTAACAGTATCGTGATACAACACATAGTCGTGACGGTGTAAAGAACGAAGGATCGTACCGTCAGGTGTCTGGATAATACTTGCAATTAAATTTTTCTCTTCCATATTATTTTATTATTAAAGTTAAAAGTGGTCCCAGCAGGGCTTGAACCTGCGATCATCAGATTATGAGTCTGCCGCACTAACCAACTGTGCTATGGGACCAGGGCCATTTTTCCTAACTACTTCGGTATGGCTACCCTGAGAACTCGTATCGTTTACTTTCACGTCCGATTTTCACGGAAGGTCCCTACTAGTGTGTACATCACTATTGTAGAACTAACAATTTAGTACAACCTATATTAAATAAAGTATTGATGTGCTGTTACGCCAAAGACCACTACTAATACGGGTAACCGTCCAACCAATGCTTCAGGAATTGACCGTAGACTTCATGTCACGTTTTACGTTTACTTACCGAGCGAACTGGCGCCTTATTGTCCGCTACACTTGGGCTGTCACTCTTTAGAGGATGGCTGCTTCCAAGCCCACCTTTCAATAACTTTATTTATGTACCCCCAATGGGACTCGAACCCATAAAATCTTCGTTTTGAGCGAAGCACGTCTACCAATTCCATCACAGGGGCATTAACGCATTATTTAAAATGCGATTGGAACAAGAATCTGTTCAATTTTGTATCTTTGAACAAGTCACCGTTCCTGTTATCTTCCTGGACCTTACCGATAAAATGTATAACCCAAAAGATACACATAAACCAGCACAGGAAAGGTACACAACTGCAAAGCATTTGTACTATCCAGGCCCAATTGTCATACAACACACCACTGTTCAAATTGTACACGCTGTAAATCAGCGTCAATGCCATAAATGCAAATGGCAAAATTAAACTCCAAAACCAAAATGTCATAATTATTAAATTTTTAAATACTTTGTTCAATTAACTTGTCGTAGTGCAAAACCTTACACGAACTGTCCGTACACGGACTCCAATGTCCTGCCTTGATACTTTCACCAAGGTTATCACAATATAATTCAAGTATATCAATATCTTGAACACCCTTCTCCGCTAAATACTTAATAGCGGCGTTCATAATAGCCTCATGGAGGCCCTTTACAATACTGTTATCGTATTCCATACTTAATCGTCGTTACCGTTTGAAAATATGTCAACTAGCCAAATTAAACCAATTATGACTAGAAACAAATAAACCATATACATAATTCACAACAATTATACAAAAATTATATCATTTTGTCTTCCAAAATTTCATCAAGAAGACTAAGCCCTGCCTCTACACAGGCACAAATCATTATAAAAAGCATATTTTAAACTATTTTATTGATCAATTAATCGTACGGTTGTGCAATTCTGTCGTCATCCGTAATAGAATCGTGCATATCGTCGATATAAGCACTACGGACATTAACTCTGAGTTTATGCAGTACCTTATATTCTCTAGTACCGACATAAGGTCTATGTTTCACAATGAGTATTCCACCGTCCTCAACCCAATCATCATAATGCTGACAAGGCTGATTGATGTACACCAGGATGTCACCCTCTGCGTGGGAAAACTCATAAAGCATTCCGTGATATTTTAATTTTTTCGCGAACATAACTTTTTATGATTTTTTACTTCCTCTTTGGTTGCAAGTCTAAACAATTTCTCAACACATGTTTTTTCGGCACCAAAATCGTCATACATACATCTGTTTTTATGGCATTTGTATACCTTGCCTTCAGTAAATGCAGATCCGTCCCTGTGCCAGTCGTATATGCACATATAGAACCTGTCTTTTTTTACGTATTGATTATTTTCCATAAGTTATTAATATAATTCTATATGACTTGGATACATTTTATTACCAACTCGTTGTTTATACAAAAGAGTAATACTGGTAAGTTTAATTGAGTCTGATTTTCCTAACAGATTGTTTGTTTCATTACATATTCTGTTAAAAATTTCTTCCCTATTTGAAGCAATATCAGAACTTTTATAATCTTTAAATACAATTCCACTAGCAGTGGTAACTATCATAGCAACATCAAAATGTTCGTCACTTGATATATTCCTATCACCTGATATTTTCCTAAATCCTACTTGTCCAAGATAATATTCCACACGATCTTTAGTCATAATCAGAAATTTAAAATCCGTACCAACTTTACTTTCTTGCTTAACTGATTGTCCGTCAACCTTTTTCTTTACAGGCATACTATCACAGATAGGAATAGTCATTAGCCGATTGGTATAGCAATCATATCTATCAATCAATAACGAAGCAATATTAAGAGAATCAATGTTATATTCGGGATTTTTCCCATATTTTGATTTTAATTCATAATGAATACCATTCAATATATCCCTAGTATGATCCGCAATGTCGTCTGAATTGTAATTTTCAACCACATTACCACAAGCACGAAGTATATCATTATTGATATCGTTCTGTTGCTTTTCCGATAAGTCTACAGACGGTATACCAAATTTAAGGAACGAAATGTTAAATGCTACATCGTCTTTAGAACAAACAGTATACCCAGTATGAAAAACGTGAGTAAAACCGTTTTTAGAAGTTTCAACGTTACTTTGTTTACAAGAAACCATGCAAGCACTGGCAAGCACGAAAATAAAATAAATAAGTTTTTTCATATTACTAAAATTTTAAATTATTCTAATACATAATGATATAAAGGAAACGTGCTTTCACATTCACAAAGCAAACCAACATCACCACCCAACTCTGGTTCATATCCATACTTTCCCTTTTCAATGTTGCTTCTACATTCTTCCAGTGAATAGCCATAAGTTACCATAAAGGCCTTATCACCATAAGAATAGCCGTAAATGTACCGTATCTTCAACGGCTTAAAAAGTTCTTTAACAAATTCAATCAGTTCTTTAAAAAACTCAATCAGTTTATCAAACAGTTTCATATTATTACTTTTTTTTAATTTTCTGCGACAAAGGTAACACTTATTTTTTAAATCTCAGGATGCGAGAGTGAAATCTGTTTTTACCTTCTGTATTTTATCTTACAAATACCGTGCCAAACTGATCCAAATACAAAAAAAAAACGCCATTTTTTGTTAAAAACGGCGCTTCTTTATCATTTTTTCCTATATTACCACCAACAAACCAGGTACAAATCATCTACATCCTCGTGGTACCACTCCTGGTGACTAGCACCATTTGACTGAACCCATTCTTGATAATGCGGATAAGCCTGTGAGAAATATAACTTATTCCAAATATGTCTTGTTAGTGTTGGACATTTGATACCCCATACTGAACCATTCGTTCCTGCGTATGGTACACCAGCATCCAATGTGCCGTTTGCGACTCCAGAATCATAACCATTGTTATATTTGCTTATTGATTGGCTATGTAAAAATACTGGTTCGTATCCCTTCAAACCAATTGGAGTCCAATCTTTGTTTATAATATAGAAATTCTGACTAGTTGTATTAACAACAGCGTCGATCATGTTTTGTTTTGCTGCTTCACGCTCTTCTGCTGACATCTGACTTCTATCCTTCATATGATATATGACAGTATAAGTGATTAAACCACCTGCAACGTTCATATAGCCAGGAATTGCGTTATACCACTTTTTCTTCTGGATATTGGCCAATGTGGTAGGATAGGTTATAGCAGCCAATTCAGGTTTGTATTGTGTCTCGTCCATAGGTTTGTAACCGTAGCACAAGTTAAATACAGTATTATTTACAAAATCACCGTTTGTGTATGTATATTCAGCGTTTGCACCTACACCAGCACGTTCCTGATTCAATGTGAATATGTGAGCCATTTCAACAATTGGATTCATAGGGTCCGTCTCATAGTGTCCAGAATTGTGCTGTACCGTAGTCTCAGTGAATACTGGAAGTATGCCGTGAGGATTCTCGTAACTATCCAAAGTGAAGTGTTGTTCTATTGAAGCAACGTTACTTTGATCAAATCCTTCCAACTTAACGCCTACACGGTATGGCTTGTCACTACCAACCGCACGAAGATGCAAAACAACCTTAACCTGTTCTCTCCAGGCTTCTTCAGCAAGTCTTTCATCATCTACAGTTCTTGCTTCGAAGTCATAGTCAATTACACAATCATTGAAGTCAAGATCGTATACACCAGTATTGTTTACCTCTGGCCAACTATCCTCGAACATAACGCAACCAGAGGAATGGTAAAAAGTGTGGCCCTCGTCAGTGGTAATATACTGAGAAGGTTCTGGAAGAACTACGTCAATTACGCCAGGAGCAGATAATATCTTCGCTGGGCTACGTTGAATAGTTTTTCTTACATCACCATTACCAACAAATCCCTCAACATCCCAAGGCATATTTGCGTTAGGATATAGGTCTTTTACAATTACACCGTCAACGATCTTGTACATATCAGAAAGTACATAACCTTCACCATTACCTAGTTTCGCGTATGCGTATACATAATGTAAGGTACAATCGTGTTCCTGATTATATACATAAACATCATCTAGATTCCCAAGACTGTAGTTCCAAGGAATCTGTACATACTTTGTCCTACCGAAATTACCGTACTTAACGCGGTTAATTCTGAAATCGTTAAGAACGTAGATACTTACAACGTTTGTATCGTCACGTTCAATGTTTTCTACTGTATTGTAATAAGCAGCAACCATTGTCTTGTTTGGTGACTCGATCATCATCTTAACAGTACCGAATGGTTCCACGTCTCTACCATTCTCAGGCTCAGAAACAACAGGTTTAACGTTGATTTCATTTACCTTGAGATTTAGTTTATGGCCCTGTTCATCAACCCCACTATAGTTTTCAATATAGATAGTTGAAACACCTGCAGGCACACTGATCTCGGCGAAACCGTAATAACCGTCCACACTATCAGGATTGAATGCTTCAATACCTTTAGGGAAATCTTTTTCTGGTGTCACTGGATTGCAGGCAATTACTAGCATTGCTGCAAAAATAACATACAAAAATTTCTTCATCTTATTCATATTAGTTTTTATTTTCATTAACTATAAATACCATTACTAACTAAATTTAGTAAACAAAAAGATCAAAAAGTTGTTTCAATGTTGCGTTTTTATTGGTAATAAATCCGCGTTCCTTTGCACATTCCATAAGGTTCTCCTTTGTAAAACAAGGAAGTACATCAACCACTTTCGATTCTTTCATTAATTTCAAAAACGTTTCCTTTGATTCTCCGCCAGCGATATATGGTTTATAGTCTTTACCGTTTGAGGAAACATAGAACATATCAGCCTTATCACTGAATCTATCATAAAACCGTTTCATAAACCTGGACTGTTGTACAGTCGTAAATGTTTCGCCTTCTTTCATACCAAATAATCTATTTCACAATTCAAAGTATTATTCCAGAATGATGGACCTGGTTCATAGTTATCGTAATCAAACGTATAACTAATTATAAACTTAAATGCATTATTCATATTTTAATGTTTTATTATGTAAATATACAAAAAAAATGGTGACAGTCAAGTGCCACCATTAATTTTTATTTCAAAAAACCAAGTTCGTATACCATCGGACGCATCTTGTCAGACAATTCCTTGTAGAGTTTCTTGAACTCTTCAAAGTCATCTTTCATGTATTCTTTCCAAATGGCTTTCAACTGATAGTAACCACAGTCCCAGGCTTTCTCAAGTTGATATTCAGGGTGCTCCTCAGCAAACAACTGACGGTATTTAAATGACTTCTCAGTCAATTCAATTGCCTTGTCCAATACTTTCAATGCCTCAGGAGAGAACTCGTCCTTATGGTCAAGAATGTACTTGTATACGTAACGTTCCTCACTGGTACGTGCATCCTCATATACCTCGTCCAAACCGTACTCATTTGCCAAGTTCATAATCTCGTCCTTAGACATCCAGAAGAATTCATTCTTGATATCCCACTGCTTACCCTTGTACTCTACTTGGCGCAAGGAAGATTGGTTACTTGCGCTATGGAACAAACTGTAGATTACAGAGTCATTGACAAACTCATTGAACTTCTCATGCTTCTCATTCGGTGCAAGATATTCATCCTTTGAGTTAATCCAATTCTTCTCTATGAGTTTACGAGCAGAAAATAATGCGGTACAACGTGTGAAATTATTTGTACTTATCGAACAGCCGTGCGAACGGCTGTTCGCCCCACTATACATCGTTACATACATAGCATTCATATCAACATTATTACTATTGCTCGCAAAATAACCGAGAGCATTTTCAATAATTTTCCCTCTTCCGTCTTGTTTTACAATGCAACCACTTGACATTTGTGGAGCATCATAAGTTTTCAACTTCTTTACTGCTTCTCTAACCCAATCGCTTGCAGAATTTTCTCCGTCAATATTATAAACCACTTTCTCACCTGTTTTTGTTACCTCACCGTTTACGTTGTCGATAAGATTGTAATTGAAATTGTTTTTATTTATTTGTTTTCCACAATTCCAAATACTAAATGAAATACCCCAATTATCCGCAACATCAGCAAAATGAGAAGCCTTAAATTGTACGCCACTATTAAATGTAAACTCATCCAAAAAATAAGTTCTAAATCCTTTCCAAGATGAACCAGTCAAAAACAATGTCGGACAATAAATTGCAATATGCACATTAGTTAAATTGTACTGTTTTTTAATCTTGGTAATTCTATATAAGAATTGTGCATAAAGATTTTGACAACTTGCACCGATTTTATTCGTAAGCATTTCATCATTTACCATTGTTTTTGCAACACCCTCTTTGCTTGTGCCGTTTGCGCCCATATTGTTTGCAGTGGCATACGGTGGATTGATGAGGAACATAATAGGTTTGTTCTGTTCAAATGCTTCAAGCAGGCCTTTCGGTAACTTATCCAGGCTGTCGTTAAGGAAGTCATACTGGAACGATACAGCCTCTTTGTTGTAACGCTCACCAATCTTCAACTCAGCGTCAAACAGAGTAGAGCAATACAACTCTTTGAACTTGTAGTCACGAGTAAGGTTCTTGGTACCACAGCAGTTGTCCCAAACCACAAACTTCTCTTTCCAGTCCTCACCAAGTTGCTCACTGATCATCTTGTGACCATAGTCAACAAACGGTGTCGGGGTCCAGAAATCACCATTGTTACGACGGTCAGTATCTTCGATAAGACGGTCGGCAATAGCAGTAAGGTTATTCTTCTCCTGCGGGGTATACGTACGCTGGAAGTAACTGAAGAACGATTTGAAACCGTCACCATTGATATCAATGTTACCAAGCGGAGTAACAAGGATATTCTTCTTGTTAGGATGCTGGTAGTATTCGTCAGCGTTGGTAATTACACCCATGAAAATACCAACCAAGTCGTGAGACTTAATCTTCTTCACGTTCTTGATGACGTTACGGCAGAAGTAGTCATAGATAGTGGCAACATTATGCTCGGTAACGTGAACATAACGCTGTACATTCTCAGCCAGGTCGCTAATCTTCTGGGCTACATCTTTGAACGAGAAACTTTCATCGATGTTAAAAACGAACGGATTGATTTCCTCATCGTTAGCAATCTTCAGTACGAAGTCTGGGTATTTCAAATGAGACGTACTAGGAGCCACACTCCAGTCCACGTCTTCATCCAGGTATTTCAGCAAAGAGTTGGTGTGAATTACGAAACACTCGTTCTTGTCACCTACCATACATACGTTAGGCAAGATAATACCGTTCATTTCAAATTGTTTCATATAGAAAACAACCTGAATGAGAACCTTTGCGCGGCCAGTCTTACTAGCCAGCAACTCATCAAGTTTATACTCGATGATGAGTTTCAATATTTTGTTGTTAGAGGTCTTGGTGTCCAGGAAACCATCACACGCAAATGGGTGCGTGATGTTTACCTCAGGGAAATAAAGGTTAATACCCTTATTATAAACGTCCTCTACTTCGCGCTCAATGATAGCGCTTTTAATTTCTTCATAAAATTTGCTCTTTGCCATAATTTTTATCCTTTTTTCAATTTCGTACCGCAAAGGTAACACATTTTTTTTAATTCTCAGGATGCGAGAGTTAAACTCTCTATATTTCATATTACAATTATACCAAAAAAAAACATCCATTTGTTTCACAACAAATGAATGTCTAAGTTGCCACTGGAGGAGTCGAACCTCCCTTCTCAGAACCAAAATCTGGTGTAATACCGATATACGAAGTGGCAAGATAAGAAAAGCAATACCAAGCAGTCTGTTTATCCGCGCTCAATCGGTACCTTTAAACCGTAGATATACGTCCCTCACTGAAACATTATTTAACGTGGCCCGTTAACCAACTCTCCTTTGGGATCATCGAACTTAATCTTAACCAAAGAATCAAGGTATTCAACCTTTCTATCGTCGGGATAGCGAGACTCGAACTCACGACCTCATGCTCCCAAAGCACGCGTTCTAGCCGACTGAACTATATCCCGATTAATATAATATACTGATGTGCTGTTACGCCAAAGCAATCCCGTCTGTCCTACCGAAAAATTGGGTTCATAACCCCGCCATACTGCCAACACTTACTCTCTAAAAGCGGACTTCTACTTAAATGTAAGCGGCAGACCATTGAGTTTACAATGTCATGTTGTGGATGTTTCCCTTACAGTCAATAACACTCTGGACTATTAACTTCCAGTTGCCTAAGGCTCATAGGGCACTTTTTGCGCACTCCTTAGAGGATGGCTGCTTCCAAGCCGACCTTTCAAATATACTATATTTGTGCCTTAGAGGGGACTCGAACCCCTATGCATCTAAGCACCAGATTCTTAGTCTGACGCGTCTACCAGTTTCGCCACCAAGGCATGGTCAAGATGGGATGCTACACAGGCTTCATCCGTCACACGCTCCAATTGCGTGCGTTCTCTCGACTATTCAGCAGTTAAGAATTTCGTTTGCAACCGAATATTTCCCACTTACTTGCAAGTTTTAAATTACTAACTTAAATTTTCAACTATCACTAGTATATAGTCTACTAATTTAAATTTTCATCAATCCTGTCCTAAACTACATCTTGGAGCGAGTAATGAGAGTCGAACTCACCTCTCAACCTTGGCAAGGTCACGCACTAACCGATGTGCTATACTCGCAAATGTTGCGGGACATGAGGGAGTCGAACCCTCACCTCAGGAGAGACAGTCCAGTGTCCTAGCCGTTGGACCAATGTCCCAGAAAATTTAACCCATGAATAAAAACGCGTCGTGTTTGCGTTGCTAATAATCTGTTGTACAATCGAAATATTAGCCCAAGTTAAACTCAACATGTATTATTTAACTCCAAAACCCCAACTTAATAGGTTATCATGGATTAAAATTAATAAAAAAATTTCCCTATCTGGATTAATGGAATTACCTCCAACAGGTGGGCATAACCCCTTACCAACCATTTACCTTCACTTTGAACCATAACTATACTTATCCTAGGTTGTACAGCATCAGTGGTGCGTGTTACATACACATAGTGAGCAATTACCTCACAGCATGGTATGATATCTGTACGGAAATTTATTTTGTGGCGACTGTAGGAGTCGAACCTACTATCAAGAGGTTATGAGCCTCTTATGATCTCTGAACATCGTGTTAGGATATTCGTGTCCGTTTCACTCTGTCGCTAGCGTTCTAACATGGAATTGAACCACCTATCAATGTGGGTGCGCAACCAATGCACACTGATATTTTCTAAGGACTTACTTTTCGGTGCCTTTATTTTAGAACATATACAGGCAAAAATACCTATTTTTTGGAAAAATAGGTAAATTTACCGATATTTTTGATTAATGGGATGAGTCTTGACCCAAATCGCCTACCATTTTCATCCCTTTCAGGACTAGAACACATACGTTATTTCTAACGATAGGTAGGATGCAGACGGATTATAGGTTCCGCAACCACTGCAGCACGTTATATAAACTACTTGTTTCAACCCTTACTCCTTGCGGGATTAGAAGGCGCGACCCTCCTATAAGTTGCATACTCCGTTCACTTACGTAATTTCCTTGCGGTACTTTCACGCCCACCATGTTCCAGGTGGATAACTGCATTTTCACATGCCGCGCACAGCACTTTTGCTTGCTTGTATCATTTATTAAGATTGTTTTTCAACCAATACTTGAATCAATCACACAAGATGTAACCGTGATAAGAGACGTGGCTGTGCTCCAATACCATACCACCTTTTGAGTGGACTAGGTATGTACGCCTCTCTGCTTTCGGTTGCCTAACCTACTAACTATACTGCTAATCTCTTCCCCCTATTTCTAAATTTCCTGCCACAGAATATTGGCGTTTGGCACGCACAAAGGAAGATAACATTCTTCTTAAACTCTATAAGACTGGCAATCTTTTGGAGATTAAGCATCCCTCTATGTCAGGGTTACCCCTCAAGGAGACGTGGTTAGCGCCCCCACCCGCAACTATCGGTTCTGCCCGAACCTACACCATTTTAAGACGAATCAAACGGGCTTATAGGATGGCTTTCACGTGGAGAGGTTTCCAGGCTTACGCCTGTGGCCTCCGCAAAGGTACTTATCTTGTGAACACTTACCTTCACTTTCCCAACTTATGTATTCGCTGGTTATTCTAACGACGGGAAGCCCGCCGCCTACTATATTGCAAGTAGGATTTCAAAACATTATGTCAAAGAACATTTCTTTCGTTCAACATTATAAATATACAAAAAATATTTAAAATGTCAACACTTTTTTATTTTTTTTTCAATTTTTTTGTAGTGCAGACGGGATTCGAACCCGTGAGGAACCTAATTCCAACCGCCTTGAAAGGGCGGCGACCTAAGCCACTAGTCGACAGCACCATATGTATATATTGATCAAATTTTGATCAAAGTTTGCAGCGGGTAGGGGAATCGAACCCCTCTTTTCAGAATGAAAATCTGACGAACTAGCCGATATTCGAACCCGCCATAAATAAATCAAGTGTTTTCTCCTCTATCTTATCACAACACCATTTCAGGTGAACTACCACTTGCAAGTCTGACTAATTGCTTACGCGCAGGGCGGTTGTCGATCCGCCGTCTCTTGATTTGTACTCCAGTTGGGGCTTGAACCCAAAATCTCCACCTTGAGAGGGTGACGGCTTAGCCAGTTCGCCTACAGGAGCATTAAAACGATTCTACCACTGGAGACCCTTGGTTTAATGGATAACGACAACCATCCATCCTTTGGTATTTGAATCGTTGTTTCAAGCAGTTTCATTTTAACCGATAAAACTTGCTTTTAAAACTCGGTGTCGTATTTAAGTTAAGGTAATAACCACCTACTATCTCTATTTTCCCTATTTTGGCATCCTGAACCTTCATAAGAAGTGGAACTTAGACCCTAAGTCTGAGGCTTTCAACTCTTCATAAGTTATTACCTAATGGTCGCGAACGTACGATTTCCACGTAAACTCCTCCTTAGGGGGGAGGTATGTTATCATCCAACCTTTTCTTACTATTCTTCAAAAGTGGCCACTTTATCTGAAATTCATCTAAGGACCCAAGTCAAAATTTCATACGTTGATCATTCGTACTACTCCATTTGATCTTTTTACAGAATCTATTACACTACTTCGCAGTGCCCCAAGCGGGACTCGAACCCGCACGGCTTTCGCCACCAGTTCCTAAGACTGGCGTGTCTACCCAGTTCCACCATCGGGGCAAAAATAAACAGCGCTGTTGCTCGACTTCTGCAGAAGCGTTTAACTTGATTGGCGGCGTTAAAAGTACTCAACGTCCTTCAGAATCACTGTTTATTATTGAGCGGGTAAAGGGAATCGAACCCTCATCCGAAGATTGGAAATCTCCTACACTAACCGTTGTGCTATACCCGCAAAAAATACATAAAGACTTTCCACTGTCAACCGAGGCTTACCTAGAATTATTCTCCTAAGCGATTTCTCAACCACCTCGTCTTGGATTCGAACCAAGATTATCAACTGTATCTGAGCGAGTAATGAGAATCGAACTCACCTCTCAACCTTGGCAAGGTCACGCACTAACCGATGTGCTATACTCGCAAAATAAGTAGTTCATTACGGTCGCAAACCCTGGTAACCAAAAACCGTACATTACTCTGCAATTAGTCTCCGTTTCTGCATACACTGTCCGTATCACTAAAAGGGTTACTTACTCACTTAAAGTGTTTATACTCACTTCACTACTTATAGAATTAAACTCTGGCTAGGAACTGAGCAGTACCTCATTCCTATTTCTTGTACTGACGGTGCGCTCCAGAGTTTTTTGGCGGAGGCTGCAGGATTCGAACCTGCGGACCCTTTCGGGCCTCTGGTTTTCAAGACCAGCGCGATAGACCACTCTGCCAAACCTCCAAAAATCATATTGAAATCTTGCGCAAGCGAACTTAAACTGACTCCTTCTTCATTTCCCAGAGGTTTTTAACGTGGGAGAAGTGTCCCACATATTACTTCAACTGGAAAGTCTAAATTCATTTCAAATATGATTTGGTTTTTTAAAAAAAAGAAATACATTTACCACGAATCAGCAAGTGCTAGCCTATTTCCTTCTGATTCCCTTTGTTGCACTGAGACACGAGTTAAACTACGTGCACGCGGCCTCCTACCTCAATGTAAATTCTTTTTTGTTAGTTATGAGAGCCTAGCATTACTCAACTCTCGTGGTGACTTTTAGCACATCACTTTGGACAGATATAACGCCTACCTGACAAGGGGTTTAAAGTTTTCCTTCTTATATAGGGCGGCCTATCCCGCCATCCACCGTGAACTATTATTTCTCCTCAAATCAGTGCCATTCACGGTCACTGCACTCGTAAAAATGAGCAGTTAATTTACGAGCAACGGCTTTTAACAGCGCTTATCGGTATCATACCTTACACGTTTTAGTTTTGACATACTTTTGGTAAATCTCTTACGTCTTTTGTTGCGTTGCGTTCCTAAAGCCCCTCACGGGATGATCTTGTCATCGATCTTTTTACTTAATCCTTTACGTGACAACCCTTCTGCAGTAGGGATCCTGTACTCACGATAGTAGATGTCTAAACTGCTCGGAAACATTCGATTGATTTCACATCCATGGAAATCATCCAGTCCATTTATTTGGTACGGGAGACGGGACTTGAACCCGTACAGCCATCACTGGCCAAGGGATTTTCGTACTACTCTATATTACTATAGCCAGATATTCACGCAAATAGAACTCAAGCGTCTATTTTTGTCTTACTGTTGTAGTCTAGGCTCTATCTTAACCATATTGAAATCTTCGAAGAATAGAAAAGCGTTCTACGTCCATAGTAAGTTACTCACAATATACTGTCTCACTCCTAACCTGTTTGGACTACTTTCTATATTTCAACTTAGGTTCCTCCTGTATAGTCGTTACACACTGTCTCAGGCACTGCAGGCTTTACTGCACTTATTTTAATGCATCGGCAAAAAGATGCAACCTTAACATTGGCTCGGTATAACCCTAACGCATTATTGTTTAGCGCACAACATGGCTTTACCTTTTGTTGCTCGACACAGACTGGTTACTGCTGTCAGTTATATCAACCATAAGGGTTCCACCGATATATAGGACAGTCTTCTTCACTCAAGAGTACCTTGCCATATTCAAGGCTTACTGAGATTACTCTCTAACCATTTCGCATTTACGGTGCTACTTGCTATTTAACTCTGTTTTGTATTGTGGCTTACGCCATTATTTAGACAATTATCCGACAAACGTCCTGTAAATCCTATATATTTTAATTAGGGAGGTTCTAACCAGGACTTTCGTGCCTGGTCACTCAAATTGTAGATTATACATCTACCGTTAAAGTCCCTCGTGTCTACCAATTCCACCACTCCCGCGTACGTATATAATATAAGGAGTAAACCACTCGCATCCCACCAACTTGTTCCATACTAACCAATTCAGTACAAACGATATTACTATCTCCTGATTGCGGAATTCTGGTCATTTGCCTAAGCCTTGTCCGTTTTCTTATATTACATATTTCAAAATTTGATCAATATGTCAAAGAACACTTTTTTTAAATTTCTGCTGCAAAGGTAATACATTTATTTTAAATCTCGATGTGCGAGAGTGAATTTATGATTACCTTGTCTGTTCGTGTGTTTAAATATACAAAAAACTTTTTACAATAAAAAAACTCTCTTACCTGTTAAGTAGGAGAGTTCCGCGTATTCAAAAGAGTTTATATATTTGTCGATGCTACTCCTACTAATATGTACACACACAATCAAGGCCTCCAAGTTCTAATGAACCTAGACCTAAGGATTGTTCTGATAATGCCATATTTAAAATAGTTGTTTGCATCTGTTGTTTTTTGTTTTGTACTAATAAATATATAAATAATTCAAAAAATTCAATATTTATGTAATTTTTTTTTATTATTCTACCGTTGTCCAGAACTTATCGTGTATTTTTTGACCATCTACATCCCCATATTTACCAGGTTTGATCATTTGGTACCCTTCTGTCATAACGATTAATTCGGTGGTTACATTAGGCCATTTCTTACAAGCATTCTGGAATGCAATGTTGTAATGCTTCGCCTGGATATCATTGATCAATTTTGTTAAACCAATCTTTGTATTGATATGAGACAGACCCTTCCATTTCCTGTTTGCATAACGTTTACCATGTTCCTCGATTGTCTCATTTTTCCTTCTACTAACGGATCCATGGTCTATTTTGAAATAAATAAAGGAATGAATTTTATCAACAAATTCACTTAACCATTCCCATTTATATTTACGGTATGAACGAATACACAATCTATAACCGAACAATAACTGATATAGTCCACCATCCCAGAACCTAAGGTATTCATCACGATAGGTCCCGTATTTCTCTTTACCACAAACGCCAATATGATGTTCATGTAAATAGTCTTCTATGTATTTAATGGCTGAATAAAGGTCGTCACCATTTTTTTCAAACCATTCGTCTCCCCAGTTATGCATAATTATTTCTGTTTTGCAATTTTATATTTCATTCTTGTCAACGTTGCCTCTACAGGATCATCGGTAAACTTCAAATCATCAAATTCCTTTGAATTGATTTCCATAAAGTCACCGCTTGTGTACCATTCGTAATCTTCTTTCCATTCGCTTCTGTAGTTCCTGTACGGTTTTACATTTGAACAGTACAATTTACCGTCAGATTCTCTAACAACCCAGAATCTAAAAAAACTCATTCTTCTCATTTTTCTTCTTTTTCTGTAAATATTATTGGTTCGTGTCCAAACATATGCATAATATTGATTATAGCCTCCAATTCATCATATGTTAATTCATAATTTTTTTCTCTGTCCTTACGATTAATACGTATATCAAAACCTTCTCCATTAGCCCATTCTGTTACCTCAAGCCAATCACCATCTTGTGCTAAATAAGAAATTTTACTAAGATCAACATATGCCGAACGTCTCATTTCTATACCAGAATAGGCTTTTTTAAATTTATCACAATATGTGCAGCAATCCGTATCTTTGCCCAACTTTTCATAATCGTTTTCTTCTAATTCTTCCCCGCAATACTTACAAACTTTTTTTTCCATAGTAGTTTGTTTATTAAAATAATTATTTTAAAAATGGTACATTTTTGCACCATGTTTTGTATTTATAATTATACAAAAATAAATTGAAATATCATGGAAGAAAGACTAAATATTGATTTAATATTATTAAGTTATTACGATTCTTTATTAAAGGATTGGATTGAAGAACAATTTAGCAATAAAACACCACTAGTTGAAATTGAACCTTCAAGTGCAATTACTATTGATCCTAACAAGGTTTATACTGTAACTAGCGCATTATCTGAAAATACTGTAATAACATTTAATGACGCTGAAGAAGAAAACGGATACTGTAATAAATATACTATTATCTTTACTGTAGATAGCAGCATTACAGTAACTTTCCCAAGTGGTACTTTATATAAAGACGGGAATGTACCAACATATGTTACTGGCCGAACATACGAGGCTAAAATATGTAATGGACTTGCTGTTATAAATGAATATTATTAAAAAAGAAACGCTGGGAAAATCCCAGCGTTTTTTATTCAACCTCACGAATAATCACAGAAACTCCGTGATTAATATCACTGATATACTCATATGCTCTTTCTATAGTCGCAAAAACAGCCATAAAATGATAAGTAAGAAAACCACGTTCATACACTTCGAAATTGTTTTCGTTATGTTTTATTCTATAGTGTTTCATATTAACGACTCAATCTAACGAGAATATTACGTCTTACTTTTCCAGGGATCTCATCCTCTCTACGAAGAATGTTGTTTACCTCGTTGTATACACCCTCATACAACTCTGCGCTGGCATCGTTGATAACCGAACCACAACCACCGTTTTTCTTGTAGTCGTAGATGTTGATGTATCCGTCCTGGATATCCAACTTAAGGGAGTGTACACCAGTGGTATTCTTGGTACCAAGCCACTTGTTGTAATTTTCGAGGGAAATAGCACGAAGGCCACGAACCTTCATAATTTGCTTGATGGTTCCTCGATAAAGTTCCTTTTGATAATTTGTTCGTTTCATAAATTTGTTTTTTAAAAATGAAAAAATTTTACTCATATTTTACCGTCTATTTGTCTTAAAGTCAGGCATGTCTTTTTGAGACATGAAGATCGTTTTTATCCCATACGTAGGTTTTGAATACAATTTGCTAAATTGATCAACAATAAACTTGAATTCGTTAGTCTTACCCCAGGTATAATCGTATGATAACCTATTGAAATAGTTTTCATCAATAAACTGCGGTATATGATATGTCATATTGGTATCTGGAATGAAATGCCTCTGCAGGTCCATTTTTTCCATTTCAGTTATCTTCTGACAGAACCTAACAACGTCTTCAGTTTTCCCGCCGAAGAATGCAGAATTAACGTAAATGTAAGACTCGTCGCCTATATAGGCTGAACTCCATTTATTTCGTTCAGTCAAATTCTCTGAAAAGAAATTCTTAATCAAATCATTCCTTTTACTACCACCCCAGGTGTCGTTGTCACCCATAGCGTAGAACGGATGTTTGGCTAACAGAATATAATTGTCATTGATTTTATCTATCAACGTATTCCAATCATACTCTGGATTATCCAGGAATACCGTATCTATGTCGAAATAAAAACAAAAGTCACAAGTTTTATCGGCACACTGTTCTATAAAGTATGTCTTGTTTACATTAATGCTCGGATACAAAAGGTCAAGAATTTTCACAACCTCCACTTCGTTGATTCTGCCATTTTTGATAACGACATTTTTGTCGCTAATAACAGTTAATTTCTTGGAATATCCAGGAAAGAAATGTTTAAGACTGTCAACAAAGGATTCCAAATAATTAATGTAATTATTTGTGACAATTGTTATTATTTGAATTTGGCTTGATGACATTAGAAAATATACAAACGATCGTTAATACGGCCTCTCATTTTATTGAATTCTTCTTGAGTGATTTCTTTCCACTCAGGATCTTCAACTCCACCAGCAGTCCAAAGGTCTCCGTATGAGCCACTGAAATAACTTGAATAGCCGTACTTATTTTTTCGATAAGTTTCTTCAATATATTCAACGGTATAATTACCTTCTTTTGTGCGTTCTAGAACGTGCATACCGCGAAGAACAGAATATCCTTCCTTATCATTAGAGTTACTTTCGTCAAGTCGTCTGAAGTACTTGCCTACATACTTCTCCTCAGGCTCTTTTTGATCTTCCTGATTCTGTTTTCTGTACTCAAGTTCATTCTCAAGTTTAGCAAGAAAATCTTTAAAAATTCCTACTGCATTAGTAAGAGTTTCTTCAGACAGTGCGGAAAGGCCACCGCTAAAATCTGACAGTTTAACTTCGTTATCGTTTTTCTTTTTATTAAACATTGTCGTAATAATTTTTGATCAATTATTCCTCAACGGTTGTGTTTTCATCGTCCTGTGTAAGAAGATGAATCTCGTGATAGAGGTCAGAAAGGCATTTCTTTGCTGCGTTCAACTTACGCTTTGCGCGACCATACTTCTTGGCAACATCAAGGAGTTCATTGATACGGTCCTCGTAAGACTTAACCTCTTCGTTGAACTGGCGGATGTCAGCCTGCTTAACTTGAAGCAGCGCACGTTTGTTAGCAATAGCCAGACCTCTGATAACATCAAACTTGTCCTCTTCAGAACACGTGGCAATACCATTAAAGGTGCCCTCATCACATTCGAGCGTTACACGACAGGTACGCTCGTCAGAATTTACATAAAACTTTTGTGTCATATACTTTAAAATTAAATTAGTTAATATTTCTTTTACAATTATACATTTTTTATTTAAACAAAAGGCCCTCTACAACGTTTCTTCTGTTTTCCTTTTTTGGCCCCACACAATACTGGTGATCAATTTTGTGAATTTGATAATCGGACCAATACTTATCAATTATAGGATTATATTCCAAACCATTGTTTACCCAGGTAGATAAAATCTTTTTACTCTTTGGGTCTGCAGCATCCAATGATTCTCTCAATTTTGTTTCGCCTTCTTCAGACCATTTATCATAATAAGTGGTATTTAAACCGAAATATGGTGGGTCACAATAAATAACTGAATGTTCGTCTGCAAGTTTGATAGTGTCTTCAAATGATTGGCATAAGAAGGTAAATGAACGTTCGTCTATTACTTTTTTAATTTGATCAATATTATCACATAAACCATTAATTAGTTTATCTGTTAATTTATCATTGTTGTTACAGAATGGGACATTAAACTCACCCTTTGAATTAAATCGCATTACACCGTTATAACAGGTCCTGGTTAAAAACAGGAATAACATTATATCGTGTGTCTCGTTAAATTCTTTTCGAATGTTCAAATAATATTCGTTACCATATTTTGATAACTCATTACCCATTTCAGTTAAAACGTGGCGAATACCGTCAGTTGTAATGGTTCCATCCTTCAATGCGTTATAAAATTGTATAACATATGGGTTTATATCACCAGCAATTATTTTCTTGAATTGTTTTGGACAATTAAAACCTACTACCCCAGAACCGAAAAACGGTTCAACCCATGTATCAGTATTTTTCTTTGTTATTAGTTTGGTTAGGTTAAATATATATGGTGTTATCTTTGTTTTCTTACCCTGTGTCTTTATTGGTGGTACAATAAGTGATGACATTTATTACCGTGTTATTCTTTTTCTTTATTTTTAAATGTTGGTGCACATCCGAGGTAAACTTGTGTGCGTAATCTGTGTTTTTCGCTTTTGTCTAACTTGTACTTTTTCGCTACTTCGTCAATTATTTCTTCGCATAAATCCCTGTCAATAAAATGTTTGTCATACGGAACATCAATACAATAACGTTTATCGTGCATTTCTTCTAGACTTAAATGTTTATCTACAACTACTTTTTCCCCTGTTTCCTTATTTTGGTAATTACAAGTTGTATGAATGTAATCGTTAAAGTCTAGTGATGGTTCCGCAGCCGTATACATTCTATTGTACGTTTCTAATACAATCTGTGTGTATAGACTTTGTTTTCCCATTATTTCATATGTTTTTATTTTATATTATTTAATATAGAATAAATATACAAAAAAAATCTGGTATTTCTACCAGATTCTAAGGGGGCAGGGTGGGGATCGAACCCACGTGCGGTAATGATACCCTGGAGCCACAATCCAGTGCCTGAACCACTCGGCCACCTGTCCCATATGGTGGGTGTGGAGGGATTCGAACCCCCTAAGCCGAAGCACCAGATTTACAGTCTGGCCCAACTCACCGTCGTTGGCGCACACCCATATGTTATTTTGCTGAGACGACAAGAATCGAACTCGTATCCTCTGAGCCAGAGTCAGATATAATAACCGTTATACTACGTCTCAATTATTTAGCGGAGATAGGTGGAATCGAACCAACCACTTCCCAAGACTAAGCCAGGCTGCACTTCATCCTTTATACTATATCCCCATTTGCAGGAGTTGCAGGAATCGAACCCACATCAACGGTTTTGGAGACCGCTATTCTACCATTAAACTAAACTCCTAAATAAAAAAACCCTGAAAGTGACTGTGCGTTCATCTTTCAAGGTTTCCAACTGTATTTTATGAAAAAACAAATTTATCTAGAACCTATACCTATGAACACACTGAACTGACCATCCACCAATACTGATGATAGTAAGCAGCCTGACCCATATGTACATAACTTGTTCTCATTTTTTTTTTAACCTTTACTATAAATATACAAAAACTTTTAAAAAATCAACATTTTTACATAAAAAATTGATCAATTTGCGGAGAAGTTGGGTTCCGACCCCAATCCACACGAATGCGAACGATCTGATTAGCAGTCAGTCCCTACTCCTTGCAGGTTACTTTCTCCAATAATGTGGGACCATCTTGAGTTGAACAAGAGCCTCTGGATTTTCAGTCCAGCGAGCAACAACCACCTACACCATAGTCCCTAGACGGGAATTTAGTACTTTTCACTGAGTGCAGTTTTCCCGAAATCTACTCTACACCAATCTGGGCGCTACCCAGCCACGTGGCCCCGATGTGAATCGAACACATGTGTTATCCTTGTAAGGGATACATACTAAACCTCTATATGACAGGGCCTTTATGGTACCGAGGGCTGGGTTCGAACCAGCGACCTCATCCGTATGAAGGACGCGCGACTACCAACTGTGCTACCTCGGCGATTTTGAGTCCGAGGTCAGATTCGAACTGACGTAATAGCGGTTTTGCAGACCGCCGCGTTAGACCACTTCGCCACTCGGACGTTAAAAAAGCACCCCACGAACGACTCGAACGCTCATCTGAAGATCCGTAGTCTTTTATTCTATCCATTGAACTAGCGGGGCATTAAATTTGTCTAGATGGAGAGACTCGAACTCCCGATCCCTTGCTTCCAGTGCAAGAATGTTACCAACTCCACCACATCTAGATTAAAAAAAAATTGTGTACCCGATGGGATTTGAACCCACAATTCAGGGTGCGGATTTACGCCTACCTTTTTATCTGATGTTTCCAGAATGGTCTCGATACCAAAGTGCTACCCTCTGCCCTATTAGATAACCATATCTAAACTCAAGCACATATATTTTATGTGGATAGGATGGGACTCGAACCCACATTATGTTTAAGGTGCCACATAAAATGTGCTTCCCTACTTAATTTCAGTGCAACTGCAAAATTACAGAGCCATATTTCAGATCACTGATTGACACCACGGCCCATACTTTTTACCGCGTTTTGTCCGTTTTAAACTACCTACCCATTTTTTGGTCGAGGCAGCAGGAATCGAACCTGCATGTAACCTATTACTCTTTCAACTCGGTATCAGCGAGAGGAGATATGCCTCGTTTAAAATGTTCTAACCAAACTGAACTACACCAACGTATTTGTGTTCCCACTATATTATTCCATAATGTTTCATCCAATTTCTTACTGCATTGTCAGAAACGCCAAACATTTTACCGATTTTAACTTTTGAATATTTGGAACATAATTCAATAAGTTCTTCTTTACTCGGCCATTCACAATGTTTTTGTGATTCATGTACGCATTTACTACAAAGCCCACTTTTACTATCTTTCGTTATTTCTTTACCACAGTTTTTACAATAATAATGTTTTTTTATGTTTTTACCACAATAATTATCAGTTTGTGCATGACAATTTGGACATAATACCATTAAATTATCTAAATCATTATTGAAATGATTTCCATCTATATGGTGTAATTCTAATGGAATTTTTTCATTATTCCAGGTTGTATTTCCACAATTTTCACATTTTTCTTCTTTTATACCTTCTTTAATTAATTTTTTTAAAAGAATTGAAGATTTAACATTTTTATTGTTTTTATAATACACAGAATTGACATATCTATTTGAACACGTAAATTTAACATTATTGTTATAATATCTATTAAAATGTTCAATATTAATATTATATTCTTCAATTTTATTTCTAATATATCGATGCACACTACTACATTTCGGGTTTTTCCCTAAAAATCTACATACATCAGAAACATTTTTACTATTTTTAACGGCTTTATTTAAATCCTCTTTTGTTAGCATTTTTATTTGAATTCATATACATTTTTTTATAAAAAGTACGGCGAATGGGATTCGAACCCACGGAGGAATAACATTCCTGCTAGATTAAAAGTCTAGTGCAGCAACCAACCCTGCCCCCGCCGTATTGGTGCGCCCGAAGGTAATCGAAACCTCATCCCATGATTAAGAGTCACGTATTCTACCGTTGAACTACAAGCGCGTTTTGTGCTCCGCCACGGTACTGACCCGAATTCCCCAAATTAAAAGTTTGGTGCATCACCTTAATGCTTGCAGAGCAATGTTATCCTAACCCCACAAACATTAAGTTGTGGGATTAACGTTTCTTTATATGTTTCTTAAGAGTCATCATTTTTATCTACTTTTCTTTTATTTTTTTTTTTGGCTGGCAGGGTGGGATTCGAACCCACGGTGGGATAAATATCCATCGGGTTAACAGCCCGAACCGTTCGGCCACTACGGCAACCTGCCAGTAAAATACCAAGTACCACTTTCTCTTGTTAAGGCTTCCGAATCGACGGTTTAGAGATTACTTTCTAACCTCACCTTACTTGTCCGACTGGGCGGATTGGTATTGTGGACCCTGCGGGACTCGAACCCGCTACCTCCTGCTTGCAAAGCAGATGTTCTACCAGATGAACTAAGGGCCGTATACAATCTTTTCAATTATACAAATTTTTGTGGACCTGAACGGAATCGGACCGTCCACTCTCTCCTTGCAAGGGAGAAACGCCAGCCTTGGAACATGCAAGCCCATTTTTCAATTTTCAGTGGCAAAGATAATACATATTTTTTAAATCTCAATGTGCGAGAGTGAATTTTGATCAAAAAAATAAAAGGTGGCCTTATTTTTGTTGTTTAAGGTCACCTTTTTTCCGTTATATATTTATATCTTGCCAATTAGAATACTTAGTAACACTTAAACGCATACATACATACAGTTATTGAAACCAAACGCTGGGCATGGTTTACTAATGACTGCAATATTATTTCGCTTACTTGTTAACATAAAATATCCTGTTTTTTTTAATTGTTCTATTATAAATATACAAAAAGTTTCAAAAAGATCAACATTTTTTGAAAAAAATTTTTATTTATCCACTAATTTTAGTTTATATAACCCCAAATCTCTAAAAGAAAAGGTATCTTCTATTAAACTTACATTGTAAACTTCAAAGTTTAAATAACGGCATTCGTAGTTTATAAAAAATGTCCGTTTATGTTTCAAACGGAAATATTTTCCTGTGGATCGGCTATAAAACAGATAACCTTCATACTTTGAATGACATAGATATCTCAAATAGAAAAAGAAACCTCTTATATTATAATATATAATGAGTATATATCTAACTAGTTTTTCCATTTGATCAATTTATTTACTTTTTTCTGGAACCAGACTATGAACCATACCTCTCCAGCCACAATCCAGACAATGTACCCTATTTTTATCTTTATATTCTTCTGGGCGACTTTTATCAAATATATAGCCGACTAAAGTCATGGTATAATTTTTACCACCACATTTTGGACATACACTATGATCAATACGATATTGTTTCATAAAGTCATAGTATTCTGGGTCCCAACTTCTTTTTTCTTCTTCCGTAGTATCCTTGGTTATTGTTGGAACATTATCTGTTGGGATATACGGGCTATAAACTATATTTTCCATTACTTACCTATTGCTCTATAGTCGAAACCTTCGTTTTCTACTTCTTTTCTGTCGTAGATATTACGTCCGTCGACAATTAGTTTACCTTTCATTATTGATTTGAGATAACTCCAATCTACCATACGGTATTGTTGCCACTCTGTTACCAGTACTACTGCATCAGCGTCCTTTGCTGCTTCATACTTATTAGCACAATAGATTACTGAATCACCGATTCTACGTTTACATTCGTCTAAAGCAACTGGGTCACATACTTTAACTGTACAAGCACTTTTTACTAAATGATCAATAAGTACAAGTGATGTTGCTTCACGCATATCATCAGTATCTGGTTTAAATGCTGTACCCCAAACTGCAATCGTCTTACCCATTAAACTATTTTTGAAATATTTCATAAGTTTCTTAGATAAAACGTACTTTTGATGATAATTGACGCTCTCAACCGCTTTCAATAATTCCATTGAACTACCATTTTGTTCTCCAGTCTTGATGAGAGCCTTAACATCCTTTGGAAAACAACTTCCGCCATAACCACATCCTGGGTAGAGAAACTTGCTACCGATTCTTGAATCTGAACCAATACCCCTTCGTACATCTTCCACATTGGCACCCACAATATCACAAAGATTTGCAATTTCATTCATGAATGAAATACGTGTTGCAAGCATAGAGTTAGCGGCGTATTTGATCATTTCAGCAGAAGGAATAGTTGTATAGATAATCTTGTTTCCATTAAGTACAAAAGGCTTATACAAGCGATCCATTACTTCTTTTGATTTCTCTGAGTCAACACCAATAACAATACGATCTGGTTTCAAAAAATCATCTACTGCTGTGCCTTCTTTAAGGAACTCAGGATTAGATACTACATCAAAAGGCATTGTTACTTTTCGTTTATTTAATGCTTTTTGAATTTCTTCGCGTACCTTTTCTGCTGTACCAACTGGAACCGTTGACTTCGTTACCAAGATGGTATACTTTTTAATGTTCTCACCAAACGTTTTAGCAACAGCAAGAACATATTTAAGGTCTGCTGATCCGTCTTCATCTGGAGGCGTACCAACTGCAGAAAATACTACTTCCACATCATCAAGTACACTTTTTAAATCTGTAGTAAAATGGAGAAAACCCTTCTCGGTATTTTGAATTACCATTTCTGTAAGTTTAGGTTCATAAATAGGTACATCCCCATTTAATAGACGTTTAATCTTATTTTCGTCAATATCAACACAAGTTACGTCGTTACCCATCTGTGCAAAACACGTTCCTGTTACTAATCCGACATAACCAGTACCAACGATTGCAATTTTCATTTCATAGTATATTATATTTTAATTATTTTACTTGTTTAAGGTGTCCACAATATATTTTCCAAAATTGGTTTGGAGTTTTTGTGCCTTTTCGTGAGATAGGCTATATTTGTTATTATTAGTAAGTAAATGGCACCCTCTTATAAAAAATATCTTCTTATCCCCGTAATAAATAAAGACTTTTTCACGGATATTCCACGTTTTTTTGAATTTTTTTGTCGAATATCCATTAATCTTATTTATTATATCATTCGGATCCTCACCAATCTCATCAGATGTGGTGGCCCAGGTTAATACTGGGTCACCGTCTTTTGTTAACACATACAGAAAATCATTCTCGTGAATTAACGGAAATTTGAAATATTCTTTAAATTCTTCCATTATTGTTTTACTTTCTATATGCGCTATCTCCACTACCACCAAGAATAATCAATTGTGCGTTTTCCTGCATTTCCTGGATCGTATGACTGTTCGTATATGTCATACAACTTCTCAAATAGGATTGCATATTGTCAACCCACTTGGCAACTGGGTACTTAACCTCTACTGGGCGATCAATACCTTCTGAAGTTACATTACCGCTACCACCAGTAATACACTGTGCACGTTTTGTACTCATTCCAAAGTAATCACGACATCTTTTAATTTCATAACATTCAGAAGCATAACGTGCTCTTGCGTCCCACTCAGAATAATATTTTGTTGTATCAAACACACCATCTTTTACACCAGTGTAATATGTCGAACCACAGGCTTCTTCACACTCAGCAAAAATCTTACCACACATTACCGCATCGGCACCAAGTGCAATAGCCTTCTGAATATCGTCAAACCAACCGACACCGCCATCAAGGATTAATTTAGTAGGAGCATTACCGTTATGTGAATGGGCATATGCTTTACGCTGTTCATTAATATCGTCAAGTAATGTGGCACTTGGATAGTGTACACCAACGTTGGTACTGCTAGTACAACGTGAACCAGTTCCGATAGATAAACGGCACCAATCAATTCCAGCATCAGCATAGAATGAATAGGCTGCAGGATTAGCAACATTACCTGTCATAATTTGGATACAACTTCCCGCAGTTTCCTTCAATTTTTTACAAACGTCGTAAAGTTCACTTAAGGTTCCATGTGCAATATCAATACAAACGTAATAAACAATAGTATGATCAATTTGCTGAAAATATGAAATTAAGTGTTCTTGTGCCTCTTTTAATGAAAAAGATACAAATGTCTCTTTTGCTAATTGTATTCTATCGGCAAATGATAACCCATCTGGATTCTGTCCACTTTTCTGTACACTACGTGGGATTAGAGGTGTTAGTTTGTTCTCAATCCAAACTTTGTAGTTATTTTGATCAGTTACAGAAGCCATTGGGGAGACGAATATAGGATATACCTGTCTACCACAAATTTCAACAAACGGATTTACGTCACTTCTGTGATTTGCAAATGCGACTGGCGCTTGAATAATTGCCACGTCTTTAAGTTCGTAGCCTACTTTTTTCAGTTTACTCATAAATTTTAATGTTTAACAATTCCAGGTCGGAAAATACTTGAATCCAGCCTCGATAATTTCATCTACATTCAAATCCTTTTTATTGTAATGTAGTCCTGTGGACATAAAATTGTAATCAACAACAGCGATGTCGTTATCATTCTCTACAAGGAACCCAACGTTACCAGGAATAACGTTCTTATATCCATGTTCTGCAAGGTCACGGATTACCTTATTGTAAAATTCACTCTTCATCGTCTAAAAAATATGTAATGTCCATATAAACAACTGGTCCTTGATCACGATAGGAATAGTCACGTAGTGTGTTATAACTAATCCAATCTACTGCAGATTCTTCGTCCCAATCCTCGACTTCCATCATAACGTGTATAAGGTCGTTATACTCGTATACTGCTTGGTTTTGGAATGTGACACCAGTAATTGCCTTATTAAGACCCTGTGGATCAAACACAATAACTCCAGCGTGTTTTTTTTCATCCAGGCTACCAGGGCTGAAATAGATAGGATCTTTCATACCTTCTGGGGTTTCAGGAATACCACCTTCAATCTTGGAAGCGTCATAAACTGGTCGGCCATAATGCCAATCTGTCTGGGCAAACCCAACAAATGCTTTATCTAAGTCCTCAGGCATAAACAGTTCGTTAGCCTCTTCCTCACTTAGATACATCAATTCTTTTACTAAACGTTCTTTTATATTCATAATTAATCGATTAAATCGGTAAAATCTGTTATATTGTTTTCTACAAAATACTCAATTAAAAACAGAATTAAATGTGGATTCATAACATATGTATACCATCCACCCTTATCATCTTTAATTTCACTACAAATACCATTTAAATTCCTGATAACACCAACATTATCATCTTCGGTTTTTGAAAAACCCTTAAATGAAAACTCTTCTTTTGCATCATAATTAAGAGGTTTCATAATATGTTTATCTGTGTATTTTCGAATATCTTGAATTATCTGAAACACAAAATTTAAACGTGTTTCAAAAGACGCTTCATCGTGAAAATATTCTTGTCTTGTTAAATAGTCAACGTGTAGTAACAGACAATACCCAAGTAAATCAAACATATCATTTTTTCTTAATTTGTCTGAGTTCTTAATCCTGGATAGTTTATCATCAAGGCGTATACATATACTTGTCTGGGCATCACCTTTATAAAAGACATTTAGTGGAGACAATGCCGCATTTCCATATCGTTTATTTTTCTCAATTAAAACTTGTCTAATTGAATCTATAACTTTGTTATAATCTTCGTTCATACCGTTAAAATTTCCACCATTGAAGTTCTATGTCAGTGTCAGAAAATACTTGTTCTACCATTGGTTTAACAATATTCCAATCACCACCAGCAAGACCACAGCCAAGAAGCCATGGGAATGCTACAGTCTTAGCCCACTCTTTACCAGCAATTTCATTTTTAAGAGTTACGAGTGCTTCTTTCAATGCATCATAATTTGTATAACACTTATCATAACCCATATCATCCTGACCAAATAAGTTAGCAACATAATGCTCTGCATCAAGTTGTACTAATTGACAAGTACCAAGCCAGTCAGATGATTTACATTGTCTGCTTTTACCTAATTGTACATATTCATTATATACCTTAGGCCATTTCTTTCTAATTGCCAATGCAACACCGCCACCCATTACAAAATAGCAGTTCGTCTGGTGACCAATGACGTTGGCATTAGATGTTGTTATGTCACCATTAATTAATTTTACTTCCATATTACTCTTGAGGTTTTTTATTTACAACTACATCAGCAAAACGGATTATATGCTCATTTAACTTATAACCATAACGTTTTACTTCGATTAATTCGTTTTCTTCTTTATTTTGATCAAACTCTGTTGAGATTGCATTATGATATTTAGGGTCAAAGACCTTATCTTCTCTACCAAATTGAATAACATTCATTTCTGACAGAAGGATAATAAGTTTTCGATAGATAGCATTCATTGCAATATCGCCAGTATTGGCACCAGCCTCAATATCATCCACAATTGGCAACAGTTGTCGAACAAATGCTATTATGGCTAAATTCATGAAAGCGTTCTTAGCATTTTCGCTTGTTCGTTTAAGATTCTGATAGTCGGCTAATGCACGTAGATACATGTCCTTGTAATCTACATTAGTTTCAATAATTTTCTCTTCATTAATTGTTTCGTTTTCCATATTCTAAAAAGCATTTTTACGTATTAAATATATAAAAAAATTTTATGTTTTAAAACATTAAAAAAATATCTTAATTTTTAATCTTTTACTTAAATTTATGTATATTTATTGACGTATAATAAGGACTCTTGAACTAAATGGCTGGGGTCTTCTGAGATCTTGAAAAATTGGCATTTTATGGATAAAAAAGAACTAACTGAAGAACTTAAAAATTTGATCAAGTACATTGGTCAATTGGAAATTAATTTAGACAATTTTAAAAATAACGTACCAATAACCGAAAGAGAAAACAAAGAAGAATACAGGGATATGGAACTTCAATTAAGTGCTATGAACCTGTATAAACTATATCTAGAAAAAAGGGCCGTGAGACGATAAGAAATATTTTATGTATATTTATTGAAACAATAATTTCAATATAATTTATATAAGGTATGGGAAAATATGCTCGTGACCTGGATGAAAATCTAGAGAAGAAAGTAAAACAAATTGCCAAGGAAGTTGGCCTTATAGATTGCGGTATCAGTATTGAAGCAATCAGACTTAGAAAGTCAAAGAAAAATGTGGGTGAAATCGTTCAAGGTAACGATCTAGTAAAACTGTTTACTGGTGAAGAAAACCTTGTTGCAATTGCACTCTATGAAGAAGCATTCCTTTTAGTGGATGACCAAACTCAGAATATCTGGATCGAGAATCTTATTTCTCAAATCAGTTATAACGAGGAAAAAGAAAAAGTGGTTATTACCAAACCAGAACTACAAGTTGGTATCGGTATGTATCATAAATACGGAAACATTGCGGTACAAAAGGCTGAACTTGCTCTGATGACAATTCAACAGATTGAGGCGGCTAAGAAGGCAGTAGCGAAACCAAAGAAAGGTAAAAAAGGTGAAGAACCTGAAGAATAAAAACCAAACCGTCAAGCAATTGGCGGTTTTTTTTTTATATAATTGTAGAAAAGACTATAAACTATATGATACCTTTTTCATATTTACTCGCACTAGTTGTGAGTTTGATCGTTGTGTTATATAATATAAGGAATATATATTATCCAAATAAGTTATCTACCTTACAAAAGGTAAGAAATTTATTTATATCATTTATTTTACCTTATCTATGGGTAATAGCATTCTGTAATGGAAACTATACGTTTTTATCAATTTCGCTTGGTATTATCTCTGGATTTTTTGGTGCTTATTTGTATATTATATTCGGCGATATTATGAAAGACGAGGATAACGAAAACGATAACAAAGAAGAAAATAATAATAATTAACTTAATTTATATATAAATAATGAGTAAAATAATTGGAATTGACCTTGGTACGACATTTTCTGCAGTGGCAGTAATGGAAGGTAATGAAGCAAAAATTATTGAAAACAGTGAAGGTAAACGTACTACTCCTTCAGTAGTTGGTTTTACAAAAGATGGTGAACGTAAAATTGGTGATCCTGCTCGTAGACAGGCTGTAACCAATCCTAAGAACACAGTATCTTCGATTAAACGTTTCATGGGTGAACCTTATTCTCACCTGGCAGAAGAAATTAAAAAGGTACAGTATACCGTTAAACAAGGCAGTAATGACACACCACGTGTTGTTATCGACGATAAAGAATACACACCTCAGGAAATTTCTTCAATGATTCTCCAGAAGATGAAACAAACAGCAGAGGATTATCTTGGTGAAACAGTTACAGATGCTGTTATTACGGTTCCCGCTTATTTTAACGACGCACAGCGCCAGGCAACAAAAGAGGCAGGTGAAATCGCTGGTTTGAACGTTAGACGTATTATCAACGAGCCTACTGCTGCATCACTTGCTTACGGTTTGAATAAGACTGACAAGGATATGAAGATTGTCGTATTCGACTGCGGTGGCGGTACACACGATGTATCAATCCTTGAACTTGGTGACGGTGTATTTGAGGTTAAGTCAACCGCTGGTGACACTCACCTGGGTGGTGATGATATTGATCATTATATCATGGATTGGTTGATCGCTGAGTTTAAGAATGACTTTGGTGGTAACTTGAAAGATGATGTTATGGCTATGCAACGTCTTAAAGAGGCTGCAGAAAAGGCTAAAATTGAACTTTCAACAACTACATCAACGGAGATTAATCTTCCTTATCTAATGCCAGTTGACGGTGTACCTAAGCACCTTGTTAAGACTCTTACAAGAGCAAAGTTCGAACAACTCATTGACGAGTTTATCAAGAAGACTATTGAACCTTGCCGTACAGCATTGAAACAGGCTGGTCTATCTACAAAGGATATTGATGAAATTATTCTTGTTGGTGGATCCACACGTATTCCTGCTATTCAGCAAGCAGTAAAGGATTTCTTCGGTAAGGAACCTTCAAAGTCTGTTAATCCAGACGAAGCAGTTGCACTTGGTGCCGCAATTCAGGGCGGTGTTCTTGCTGGAGACGTTCAAGATGTAATTTTGCTTGATGTAACCCCACTTAATCTTGGTATCGAGACTATGGGTGGTGTTATGACAACAATGATTGAAGCAAATACTACTATTCCTACTAAGAAAACTGAAATTTTCAGTACTGCAGTAGATAATCAGCCTGGTGTTGAGATTAGAGTATTGCAAGGAAATAGACCAATGGCTAATCAGAATAAGCAAATTGGTATTTTCCACCTGGACGGTATTCTTCCAGCACCTGCTCATCAACCACAGATTGAAGTTACATTTGATATTGACTCAAATGGTATTCTTTCAGTATCTGCGATCGATAAGGCAACAGGTAAGAAACAGGATATTCGTATTGAAGCCAAATCTGGTCTTTCTCAAGACGAAATTGACCGTATGAAGAAAGAGGCTGAAGAAAATGCTGAGGCCGATAAGAAGATGCGCGAGGAGGCTATGAAGGTAAATGATGCCGACGCATTCATATTTAGCATAGAAAAGGCTTTAAATGACGCTGGTGACAAGATTACGGAAGAGGAGAAGACTTCTATCAAAGAAGCAATTGAACCGCTTAGAAAGGCTGTTTCTGAGAAGAATATCGAAGATATTGACAAGTATCAGAAAGAACTTCAGGAGAAATGGTACGTAATTGCGGCAAAACTATATCAGAGTGACAAACAACCAGACATGTCTGATATGTTTCAGCAAGTACAATAATTAAAAGGTGGAGACTAGTTCTCCACTTTTTTTTTATATATTTATATAAAATAATGAAAAATAAAATCATGTTTTAATGAAAAAAGCCCTTATAACTGGCGTAAGTGGGCAAGACGGTTCATTTCTTAGTGAATTTTTACTGGAAAAGGGATATGAAGTTCATGGTATAATCAGGCGTTCGTCTGTTGATTATCGTGAACGCATTGCTCATTTAGAATCCAATAAAAATTTTCACCTTCATTATGGTGATATGTCAGACTCTTTATCATTGGTTAAGATTATTGGTAAAGTGGTTCCAGACGAAATATATAATCTAGCAGCACAAAGCCACGTACAAGTTTCATTCGACGCTCCAGAATATACCGCTGACGTTGATGGAATTGGTGTGCTTCGTCTATTGGAAGCAATTCGTGAATTGGGATTAGAAAAGAAATGTAAAATATACCAGGCTTCAACTTCCGAATTATACGGAAAAGTTGAAGGTAGTCCACAAAGTGAAAACACACCATTTCACCCTTATAGTCCATATGCTATTGCTAAACTTTACGGCTTCTGGATTATGAAAGAGTACAGAGAAGCATATGGTATGTTCTGTTGCAATGGTATTCTATTCAATCATGAATCAGAGCGAAGAGGTGAAACATTCGTAACAAGAAAAATAACATTAGGTGTTGCTAAGATAGTTGAAGGCATACAGGACTGTATTGAACTTGGTAACCTTTCTTCTTTAAGAGACTGGGGTTATGCTAAGGATTACGTTGAATGTATGTGGCTAATGCTACAGCAAGACGAGCCTGATGATTACGTTATTGCGACTGGTGAACAGCATACGGTGCGTGAATTTGTGTACAGAGCATTCAAAGAACTTGGTATTGAAATAGAATTTCAAGGTGAAGGTATTGATGAAGTAGGTATATGTATTGACGGCCCAGAAAGATTGGTTGGAAAAACACTTGTCAAAGTAAACAAGGCTTTTTACCGTCCTACTGATGTTGTTAATTTATGTGGGGATCCTACTAAGGCTAAAACAAAACTTAAATGGAACCCGAATAAAACTTCATTTGAAAATTTGATCAAAATCATGGTCCAAAATGATATTACTAAAATAATAAGGGAAAAACATAGTCTTAAACAAAAGTCTAGTATTGAAGAGTACCTAGAATATGGCATTATAAAATGAATAAAGATTCGAAAATTTACGTTGCTGGTCATAGAGGTATGGTTGGTTCTGCAGTATTAAGGAAACTAAAAGAATTAGGTTACAATAATATTGTTACTAGAACACACCGTGAGTTAGATTTATGTAATCAGGCTGAGGTGTCTAGATTTTTCGATGTTGAACAACCAGAATATGTTTTTTTATGTGCAGCAAAGGTAGGCGGTATATTATACAACATTGAACATCCTGCAGAGTTCTTATATGATAATCTTATGATACAAACAAATGTAATACACCAATCGTATTTACATAAGGTTAAGAAAATAGTTGTATTAGGCTCATCATGCATATATCCTAAAAACTGTAAACAACCTATAAAAGAAGAATATCTAATGACTGGTCCTCTTGAACCGACAAATGAAGCGTATTCTTTTTCAAAGGTTGCAGCGTTGAAAATGGCTGAATATTATAATAAGGAGTATGGTTTTAACGCTATATCTGTTATGCCGTGTAACTTGTATGGTACAAACGACAGTTTTGATCCACAGCATTCACATGTGATGGCGGCTACAGTAAAAAAGTTTGTTGATGCAATTGACAATAAAGAGGATTCTGTTACTATGTGGGGTACTGGAATAGCACGTAGAGAGTTTATGAATGTTGACGACTGTGCTGATGCAATCATATATATGATGGATAATTATGATAAAAACGAATTCATCAATATTGGTACTGGAGAGGATATTTCAATTTATGATTTAGCACATTTAGTTGCTAAATTAACTGGTTTTAAGGGAAATATACTATGGGATAACACAAAACCAGACGGTATGATTTTGAAATGCCTGGATGTGACAAAAATGAAAGAAATAGGGTTCACACCAAAAATATCATTGAAGGAAGGAATCAAGAAAATGATAACGGAATATAAAAAAAGTAAACAATGAGAGTTCCATTAATGAGAAATGCTTTTTTGAATGAAAGCGAAACGAAGAAGAAATTAGCCGAGTTTATATTAAACACAAACAAGTTTTCAATGGGTCCAGAATGTGAAGCATTTGAAAAAAAGTTTGCAGAATGGCAAGGATGTAAGTATGCTGTATTATTTAACAGTGGCGGTAGTGCTAATTTAGCATTATTACAAAGCCTTAAAAACCTTAATTATCTTCACAGGTTGGACAGAGTAGGATTTTCCTCGTTAACCTGGTCCACAAATGTAATGCCAATTATTCAAATGGGTATGATTCCAGTACCAGTAGATGTTGATTATAATACAATGAACGTCATGTCTCACAACCTTGAGGAACGTATTAAAGACTGTAAACTTGATGCTTTCTTTGCAACAAACGTTCTTGGATTTAGTGGGGATCTTGATAAAATAAAGGAAATCTGTGATAGAGAAAAAATTGTTTTTATAGAAGACAACTGCGAAGGTTTAGGTGGTGTTGTTAAAGGACAACATTTCGGTAACTATGGCATGGGTGCCACGTTCTCATTTTTTATTGCACATCACATGTCCACTATTGAAGGCGGTATGGTTGTAACAAATAATGATAACCTATATAAAATGCTTAAAATTGTACGTGCCAATGGTTGGGATAGAAATGTTGATTCTGATACCCAGGTTAAATTGAGAAAGAAATTTAAAATTGATGATTTTTATGCTAAATACAGTTTCTATGACTTAGCATATAATTTCCGACCAACTGAAATTACTGGTTTTATTGGTCAGGAACAAATCAAGTATCTTGATGAAAACATTGAAAAACGTATTAAAAACCACGAACTGTTTGATTCTGTTATTAAGTCTAATCCAGACCTGGTACATATAGATTACAGTCATATAGACAAGATTACACCATTCGGTCTTATTGTACTTTGTAAAAACGAGGAATTAAGGGATAAATACCTATCTAAATTTATTGATAGCGGTATCGAGGTTAGGCCAATTATCGCTGGTAATATGCAAATGCAGCCGTTTTACAAAAAATATGTTGCCAGATCTTATCCACTACCATCAACTGAAATGATTAGTAAATGTGGATTCTATTGTGGTAACTTCCCTGAAATAACTGACGAAGACAAGAAAATAATTACTGAAGCATTGACGAAAAAATGAAAAGAAAAATAAGGATTTATTATACAAACTTTTGGGAAGGGTTTGAAGAAGAATATTGTGTTGTCACACAACTGTTGAAAGAAAAATACGATGTTGAAATATGTAATAAACCAGATG
>Ga0310696_10000542_pt1 | contig 58834 bp, 40 predicted proteins | sample AusTroGonzalo_MG_4_FD_203885 | JGI IMG/M metagenome (GOLD analysis project Ga0310696, IMG submission 203885) | Bovine rumen microbial communities from tropical cattle in Woodstock, Queensland, Australia - Gonzalo_02 (v2) (version 2) | ecosystem: Host-associated > Mammals > Digestive system >...
GGCCGTTCCATCGTATGTAAGCGTTCCGGCAGTCGGGAGCCCCGTGATGATGACGGAGGTGAATGTCTGGGTTGCATGGCTGAAATTGAATTCGGCCTTCGTAAATGCATGACTGGCGTCTTCGTTGACGTTGACGACAAGTTCTTTCGTGACGGTGGGAAGTTCAGGATCCGGGGTGTTCGACCCGTCAGTAAATGGAACAAATTGGAATCCGTCTCCCTTCACTTCGTTTCCAATCGTTATGTTATTTGCGATGAGTTGACCCGCGAAAGCTATATCATTGATAATACTGATGGTTCCGGTACTTATAATTGTACCATCAATCGGCGAATAGTCGGAGTTCCTAAATGCAATGTCGTCATCGACATAGATAACCAGGTTGCCTTCATAATCGCCGCCACTGCAATCATATTTCCCGTTAGATTGCTGACCATTGGCTAAATGGCAACGGGGACCTTGTTCTCCTTCGTATTGAACAACGATTTGCGGATGGGTCGTTTTTCCACTGATGTTGAGTTTCTTGGCAAAAATACGCGTAACACGACCGCCGGCAGGCATCAGGACCAGCAACCGGCTTTCCTGACCTAAGTTGATGCTGTTGAAGTACAGGTCTGCGGATCCGCTTTGCGCATCGATCGTATAGGTTCCATTGTCAGGCGTATAAATGTCTTTCAAATTCGAAGGCCAGCTACCGCTGCCTATATAGGGTACAGGGATATCCTTATACAGGGGGACGTTGGCGCAATTACCTGCAGTAGTTGTCCCATGGCACTTGGTGCCGCTAACTCTTGAAGCATCAGTGATAGAACCTCCATAACGAACCGGTCCGGTTGTCAACATCATTTTACCGGTATTCTGGATGGATCCGCCGACGATAACGGCTCCGGCAATTTGGGCATCGTTTCCGGTAGAAGTCAAATTGCCATTAGCGCTCCCTATCCATCCGGCTTCATTAAGGATTCTGTTATTGTTGCCAAACGAAACTCCTGTTTGACCCCACATTTTATAATTAATAAGATAGTTCCAGTTGTCGACATCCGTATTTGCATTGCCGAACGTCAGGGGCGAAATTGTTTCCGGTTCTTCTTCTATCTTGACCGTGATCGTAAACTTGTCGGAAGTCAGGGAACCTGCGACTTTCGTGGTCTCCGTGGAAGCGTTGTCCGTCACCGTGGCCTGGACGACGTATTCCTTCTTTTGGCTGTAATCTATGACGGCACCGGTTTTTACCGCGATCGTTGCTTTTTTGCCGTTGCTCAACGGGACGATTTCAAATGTGCTGTTGAAAGCCGAATAGTCGGCGCTTGTCGCGTCCAAGGTGTAAGTGTAGGTGTCCACGCCAATTTCATTGGAAACGTCGGTTACCGTAATCGGGCCGCCGGATACGGAATGGCTTCGGTCACTTACCGTGAATGTTACATCGGCGACGGTTGGCTTGTCGTTGACCGGAGCTACGTTTATGGTCGCCGTGTATTCGGTGGACGTGTTATCGCTTGTGCCGGAGCCGACAACCTTGTACTTGAACGTCGCGTAGTTGTCACCGAAATCATTCGCCTTGGGTTGGTAAGCGAGTTTGCCCAGATCCGCGACATCAATTACCTGGTCCTTGGTAACGGCAGTTTCATTGTACATAAGCGTTCCGGCAGTCGGGAGCCCCGAGATGATAACGGAGGCAAATGATTGCGTAGCATGTTGGAAGTTGAATTCTGAAGCTGTGAACGTATGCTTTTCATCTTCGTGGACGTTGACAATAAGTTCTTTAGATACACTTGGCAGTTTATCTACATCTGTGATGAAAATGTTAAAGCCACCTTGAGATTCATCATAGTTTTCCGTAGAGATTTTTGCCCCCGTAACATCACTAATGACGAGCCAAAGTTTTTCGCCGTCTGTGGTGCTGGTTTCAACACGGCCATCGATTAAGGGTTTGATGTAGATATCCTTGGATGGATAGATTGTGCCCTTGAGAATTGTCGCCGTAGCAGGAGAGCCTTCCCCGCAAACTGGGAAGTCGTGGGAAGCGTCTGCGTCAGCGACGTCGTCCTTGCTCGCGTATAAACCGGCAACCGCTTGAGAATTAAATTTGAAGCAGTACTTGAACGTGACGTCGTTTTCGATTTCTTTATCCAAGCCAATCTTGATTGTTTGCCATGTATTGTTTTCCAGGAAAGTTGCGTTCTTGTTACTCAATGTCAGTGCAGGGAGTTCGTTAAATGGAACAAATTGGAATCCGTCTCCCTTCACATCGTTTCCAATCGTTATGTTATTTGCGATAAGTTGACCCGCAAAGCTCATGTTGCTTTCAACAGCAATAGTTCCGGTACTTATAATAGTACCTTCAATAGTCGAGTTGTCGGTATTTCTAAATGCAATGTCGTCATCGACAAAGATAAGCAGGTTACCTTCGTAATCGCCGCCGCACGTGTAATTGGAAACCTTCGTATTACAACGAGGGGTTGACTCGCCTTCGTACTGGACAAGGATTTCGGGGTGGACTCCTAAAGTCAACGATTTTGTGAATATGCGTGTAACACGCCCGCCCGCCGGCATCAAGATTATCAATCGACTATCATTATTGACGTTGATTTTGTTGAAAAAGAAATCGGTAACTTCGCCTTGCGCATCGAGCCTATAGGTTCCTTTGTCAGGCGTAGTAAGATTGCTCAAATTCGAAGGCCAGCTACCGCTGCTTATATAGGGTACAGGGATATCCTTATACAGGGGGACGTTGGCGCAATTACCTGCAGTAGTTGTCCCCTGGCACTTGGTGCCGCTAACTCTTGAAGCATCAGTGATAGAACCTCCATAACGAACCGGTCCGGTTGTCAACATCATTTTACCGGTATTCTGGATGGATCCGCCGACGATAACGGTTCCGGCAATTTGGGCATCGTTTCCCGTAGAAAACAAATTGCCCGTAGCGGTTCCTATCCATCCAGCGTTATTAGTGAAATTGCAGTGGTCGCCAAATGAAATTGCCGTCTGGCTCCACAATCTGTAATTGACGAGATAGTTCCAGTTGTCGGCGTCTGTACTTGCATTGCCGAACGTCAACGGGGCTATTCCTGCAGCCATCGACGAGGTGATTCCTGCCAAAGTCAGGATTAAAGCTTTAAAACTTAATTTGTTAAACTGCATATCTTATCCCTCCCTACAAAAACCAGTAAGTAACGTTCAACTGTCCTTGCCATGTTTTCGGCGAATCCTTTCCGTCGCTGATGCGCGTAAGGCCGATGACAAAGCGTAAATCGAAATCGATCATGGATTTGCCGATACTTTGCGTAACACCGACTCCCGTGACGATATCGAATTCGGCAACGCTCAGGTCGCCGTTCTCTTCGTACGTTTCGGTTCCGAAGATATCGGTAATCTCGGCTTTGCTTTTAGAATAAACGTTGAACGAGACCATCGGTCCTGCTTCGAAGTACATCGCATTGGGTATCGAGACTCGTGCGAGTATGGGCATGTCGATGTTGAGTTGTGTTGCGGAGTATTCGATTTTCAAATCGGATTTTTGCTTTGCTCGTTCGGCGTCTGGCCATGCCAGTATGACGGATAAATTTGTTTTCCCGGTGCCTTGTCTCAGGGCTAACGCCAGGTCTCCGTGAAGGCTGAAATAAGGTGAAGGAATGAACATGCCGCTCATGCCGACCCTGAATCCGATTCCCCAGAAGCTGTTTAACAGGTCGTCGGAGCCGTTCACGGTGATTTTGTAATCGCTTTTATGCTTTATGTTTTTCAATCCGAAATGGGTACTGTGGAAGTCGTTGTATGTGAGGCCTACGGTAGTGCCGCCCCAGAAACGTTTGGCCATGACGTTTGTTGCGGATGTGCCGGTCTTGAGTTCGTCGAGTGCTTTTTTGCTGCTGTCCAGTTCGGCATAGGTGGAGTCGGCTTTTGGGCGGGGCTCGTCGTCCTTGGTGCCGGTTGTTCTGGGTTCGTTCACGAGGACTTTCTTGAAAAAGTCTGGGGACTGTTCCTTGATGATTTTCTCGATGTCCTCGACGGATTCGCCTTTGCCTACAAAACTTGCGATGAGCTTGCTGCTTTCCGTTTCGTAAAGTTCAGCCGTTATGGCGAGGGACTTGTCGAACTGGGAAATTCTTGCCTGCACGACGTAATCGGCTGCATTGTTTTTCCCTATTTCGGCGAGGCAGTTCCCTTTGCAATTCTCAATCGTTTCTCCTGGCGGGAGCGTCACGTTGATGTTTTCGGGAGCCATGATGGTCCAGTTCTGTTCTGCGGGGAGCGTGCTGACGGCTTGATTGCGGAGAATGTCCGTCAGGTAAAGGCGTTCCTGCATCGTCAGGGAGTCTTGGGGGGAAAGCGTTTCTAGAACCGCCATGTTTTTTGCTGAGAGCAAGCAAGGGAACAGTAATAGAAATGTTCCTGCGAACGAGAATATTTTTTTCAAAGTATCCAACCTGTTAATTATGTGACTGAAAATTTTTCTTAAGAAAAATATAATAAAGCAGTTTATGAAGTTGTTGAGTGTGTTGTTAAATAATTTTTGTTTTATTAGCATTATCGCCATGGAAAAATTGCAGGGGCGCTAATCAAAAAAATCCCGGCTCAAGATGAGACCGGGACCCTTTTAATGTGAAATGACTGGTAGCGACGTTTAGAAACCTTGTTTAAAGACTCGATATCGGAAATTAGGATTTCTTTTCTTCGTTTGTTGCGGCAGGCTTGGGCGGCTGAGGAGGCTGCGGTGCTTGCGGCTGAGTCTTGGGAGGTATCTTTTGCTGTTGCTTGGACTGTTGGTTTTGCGGCTTGCCGACAAGGTTTGGCGTCTTGAGCATGCTCGAGAACGTGGCGATGATTTCGCTAGCCTTCTTGATGGTCTTGATTGTATTTGCTGTCCTGTCGAATTGCGTCTTGATGGCGTCCTGTACGCTGTTGAACATTTGCGTGAAGCAGAACAGGTCGTCTTTCGATTCGTTGAATAGCTTGTATGTGTTGCGGAGTGCGATCAGGTTTGCCGTCTCGCGTTCCATGGATGTTTTGATTTCTTCGTTCAGAATGTCGCGGTCGGCCTTCTTTTGTTCGATGATTTCGGGAGCGTTTTCCATCAGGATGTATGTCGGGAGCGTTGCGTAATCTTCGAATTTGGTTGACGGAGTGCTTTTCGACTGGTTGACGGAACTGCGGAGTCCGCTTGTGCGGACTTGCGGGTCGATGGTGATTGTGCAGTTGGAGGTGCCGTGATAGTTGCAGAGAACGCGCTTTTCGACTTGGCGGAGCTCGTTATAGGGGTTGAAGTCCATGTCGGTTTCGATGTAACTGAGCGGCGCGTAAAGCGGCACGGATTCGCCTGCGACCGTTATTCGGTAAACTAGGCATTTTTCACCATTGAACGGTTTCGTTTCGTACAAGTTGTTGGAACTGTGGACGAGGTGGCTTACGCGCATGAGCAAATCGTCTGCGTCGTAGGGCTCTTCGAGGAGGCTCGGCGTGTCTTTGTAGAGCTGCGTTTTGAGAATTTCGCTGTACTTTTCGGAAATGGCGGTGTTGGACGCGCTGCGTCCCCAGATGGACGTGCCGAGGAAGAACGTGTCGATGAGTTTCGTCTCGGATCTGCCGTTGAGGAACGCGATGGCCTTGATCATGTTCGATAGCGCAATCCACCTGCGGATGGATACATAGACTCCGCTTTTGGAACAAAGTTCTGCAACCTTGCCGATGACGGCGAGTGTATTCGAGGAGAGGGTGACTTTGTTGATTTCTTTGATCCATTGCGTTTGTTCTTCGGCGCTGATGGAAATCTCGGTAGGGACAGAGATGTTGGTTTCGTCTGCACGAATTTGGAGAAGCTGGCAGAGCGCGTCGGAGGATATGTTGTCGGGCAGCATGATGGTCAGCGTGACCTGGTCACTGACTTCGGACCTGCTCAATGCGGATTCGGGCTTCTGGTCTCCCGAAATGATGATGGATCTTTTTTCGTGGTCGTGGATAGCGATTTGCAGATTGTTCTTGCTCTGTTCGTCGCCCGGCGTAAAGTTTTCAAAGATGACCAGGTTGTAATCGTCGATGTTGTCAGGGAGCAGTTTTTGTTTCTTGTCAAGCTTTAGAATTTTGGGATTCTTGAATGCGCTCGTGATTCTGCGGATGAGAAGCGAACTGCCGCAACCGGGGCGGCCGTACAGGTAAAACGGTTCCTGGATAAGTGCCGTCAGGAATCCCAGCTGTACGTAGTATTCTCTTTCGGGAATGTTCTGGGTAATCAGTTGAAGAAGTTCTGAAATTCTTTGACGTAAATTCATTTTTTTCTCCCTGTTTCTTATGAGGCGCCTCTGAAAATTTTTTCAAAAAGCCCGGCTGCGATTCATCGTGCTATTTTTCCAAAGCGATTGTAGAGGCTCCCTTAATATAAAAATACAATAAAAAAAAGAAATGCTGAAAAAGGGATTCCTTTAAATTGGGATTATGTCGGCGAATGGCTTTGAAATGTCGATTTTTTGGATGGCGATGTGGAGCTTGGGGTGCGTTTGGAGTTCTTGGGGCAAACGGCAGGCGTCTTTTTGCGAAATGACGACATCCCTGTCTTGCGAAAGTTCGGCTTTGACGACCTGTGCAAAACGCCTGTCGTGGTCGGGACGGATAATCGTTTTTTCGATGTTCACGCCGAACGAGCGGACGTCTTCGATAAAGCGCCTGGGCGAACCAAGTCCGCATGTAACCGTTGCCGTGATATGTTGGGCAGGTGTGTAATTTGTTAGTGATTCGATGAAAAAGCGGATGTCGGGTGTGGAACCGTTTTTGCCGTAACAGTCGATATGTATGACTTCGTTTTCGTCGTGGTCTTGCTTTAAGCTGCGGAACGGACCATTTGGCCAAAGCGTTTTCCAGGATGTTGGCGGGCTTTGCCAGTCCAGACAGATACGGACGGCGCCTGTGAAACGGGAATCCTCGAATCCGTCATCGCAGAGGATGATGTCGAATTTGTCCTGAATTTGCTTGGCGGTCCTGTAGCGGTTTTTTGTCGCGATGACTTTTATTTCCGTGGAATGTCGGTGGCTCGGGAAATGTCGCGAGTCCTGAGCCAGTTCGTTTTGCAACATGATAAATTCGTCCCAGGCGGCACTATGGCAAAGGACGGCAACTTGCTTATTTTGTTCTTGAAAACGCCTTGCAAGCCAGATGGTAAAAGGCGTCTTACCTGCGCCGCCAACCAAGTAACTCCCGACGATAATGACGGGAACGTGTAATGGCGGTTGTGGCCGCAAAAAAAATTTGTGGTGCAACTTGTACCCGATTCTGTAGAATGCGGATGCAAGGCTGAAGAACTTCGGTTCGGCGAGCTCACCAATCTTAATTCGGGGTGACCGTTTGACGAAGAGCACTTTCACTTAATCAAGGCAATTGCGTTTTTGTTGCAGGTAAAGGTCTGCGAGGACGAGCGCCGCCATGCTTTCGACAATCACGGGTGCGCGGACGGCAACACAAGGATCGTGCCTGCCCCTGGCGGCAAGTTCGCCGTTCTCGTGACCACGACCGGCGGTCTTTTGCGATTGGGAAATGGTTGCCGTCGGTTTGAACGCCAGGCGGCAGTAAATCGGCTCGCCGTTGGAGATGCCGCCGAGGCTCCCGCCCGCGTTGTTCGTGCGCGTGCGGTAGGTGTTGCCGTCGAAAAAGATTTCGTCGTTGTGCTCGCTGCCGTGCATGCGGGCTGCGGCGAAGCCGCTCCCGATTTCAAAACCCTTGCATGCCGGGATGGAGAGCATGGCCTGCGCGAGAAGCGCGTCGAGCCTGTCGAATACAGGCTCGCCGAGGGCTGCCGGAACGTTCTTGACGAGGAGCGAGACGGTTCCACCGACGCTGTCGCCGTTGGACTTCGCCTCCAGGATGGTTTTTTCCATTCTTTTGCTTGCTTCCGCGTCCGGGCAGCGGACGGGAGAGGCTTCCACCTGTTCAAGTGTGATTTGGCTCACATCGACGGAGGGGCAATCGACTTCGCCGACGGAAGCGACCCACGAGATGAACTCCGTTTGCGCGACCGTTTTCAAGAAAGCCTTCGCGACGGCGCCTGCGGCCACACGGCCGATAGTTTCGCGGGCGGAACTTCTGCCGCCACCGCGGTAGTCTCGGAATCCGTACTTGAGGTCGTAACAGAGGTCGGCATGGCCCGGTCTGTACCACTTGGCGATTTCTGCATAGTCGTTGCTGTGCTGGTCTTCGTTGAAAACGACGAACGAAATGGGCGTGCCGGTCGTCTTGCCTTCGAAAACGCCCGAAAGAATCTTGACCTGGTCCTTTTCGTTGCGGGCGGTCGTCATTTTGCCTTGGCCGGGACGTCTGCGGTTCAGTTCCGCCTGGATCATGGCTTCGGTGATAGGGAGTCCGGCGGGGCATCCGTCCAGGACGGCTCCGACAGCGGGACCATGGGATTCGCCCCACGTCGTGACAGAAAAAATCTTTCCAAATGTGCTTGACATGTGCTCAAATATAGATACTAGTCTAAAAAATCTTTTTTTTTTATGAAAATTTTTATTTCCATGAAAAAAGTTTACTATCTTTTACATTGATATAGGAGCCAATCGTGTCTAAACTTGGAGTCATCATTACTTTCTTGATTCTTGTGCTTTCGCTCGGTGCGCAGGCGCAGTCTCAGAATAATTTTGCAGGCATTCCGTTTGGTTCCTCCCGCGAGACCGTCATCGAAGAAATGATGAAGAAAGGCTACGAACCTTATGGCCAGACCGGGATTGGCGAGCGCGTGGTGATTCCCGTGTATATGTTCGGTGAACTGCCGGTTCAAGTCGATTTCATTTTCAACAAGAATGACAAGTTCTATGCATTTGAAATCCGTACGGGCCGTGTCGAACGTGCGCGCTTGAATAAGGCTTTCGAAGCGGTCGCCTATATGTCCGACCAGTTTACGCTCAAGTACGGCAAGGCTTCGGGCGTCCCGGCGATCAGCGAATCCTCGACCCTCAAGGAAAACGTTCATAACCTGTACCAGGAATGGTTCTCGGTGAAAGCGCTGGATGCCTATACGGCCATAATCCAAAAGGGTAACCGCTATTATGCCGTTGGTTCTGTCACGCATCGCCAGCTGGCTAACGAGGCCGAAAAACGCGTCCGTGAAAAAAGCACGGAAACCGCTCCGGCATTCTAATCCTAAAAATACAGAAAACTTTAAATCGACCCGCACGGGTCTTTTTTTGTTATCGTAAAAAAAAATTAATACTACTTGACAATAACTAAAATTATTATATATTTGTAATTGTTACAAAATTGATTATAAAGTCAATAACGATTTTTAACGAATTTTTACATTAAGTTCCGCCAAGCGGAAAAGGAGTCAAAATGAAGGTCTGGGTTTGTAAAGTTTGCGGTTACGTTCACATGGGTCCGGAAGCACCGGATGAATGCCCGCAGTGCCACGCTCCGAAGAGCAAGTTCTTCGAAAAGGTCGAGACGCCTGCAGCCGGCAAGATCGTCTGGGCTGACGAGCACAAAATCGGTGTCGCCCAAGGGCTCGATGCCGAAGTGGTCCAGGGCCTCCGCGAGAACTTTGCAGGCGAATGTACCGAAGTGGGCATGTACCTGGCCATGAGCCGCCAGGCCGACCGCGAAGGATTCCCGGAAGTTGCCGAAGCTTACAAACGTATCGCTTTCGAAGAAGCCGAACATGCGGCCAAGTTCGCAGAACTCTTGGGTGAGGTCGTTTATGCCGACACCAAGAAGAACCTGGAACTCCGCGTTGCCGCCGAAGCGGGTGCCACCGAAGGCAAGCTCGCTCTCGCGAAGCGTGCGAAGGAACTTGGATACGATGCCATCCATGACACGGTTCATGAGATGTGCAAGGACGAAGCCCGCCACGGCGGTGCATTCCAGGGCTTGCTCGGGCGTTACTTCAAGTAGTTTTTGAGGTGTGGGACGGTTCCCGGGCTAAATCGCTCTGGGAACCGTTTTTTTGGAGTGTTTGATTTAAAGGAGCGTGATGATGCAGGAGACGGCTTGCTTACTCAAGCAGCATGGCATCAGACCTTCGTTGCAGAGGGTCTGCGTTTTCCGTTATTTGCGGAGCGTCAAGACTCATCCGACCGTCGATGAAATTTATACGGTACTCCAGCCGGAATACCCGTCACTTTCGCGGACGACGGTCTATAACACTTTGGAACTGTTGCTGGCGAACGATTTGGCGATATCGTTGGATTTTGGTGACGGCTTTCTACGTTACGATGCGGACTGTTCGCCGCACAGTCATTTCAAGTGCAAAAAGTGCGGCAAGGTGTTTGACGTGATGCTTCCGCCACCGGATTGCACACAAATGATCCCCGCCGGATTTACCTTGACGGGGACTTCGCTTTATATGTTCGGATTGTGTGACAAATGTTCAGTCGGTGAGGGAGGTGCCCGCTTACTTCGACTTCGCTCAGCACAGGCTCCGGCGGGCACGACATCGGAAAATTAATCTTTTAGTTTATCAAGAGCTTCGTTCGGGCCGATGAGGAACAGCACGTCGTCTTCTTGCAGGATGACGTCCGCGATGTTACCGATCTTGGGCGTGGGTTCCTGCGGGTCGCGGATGGCGATGACCTGCACGCCGTACTTGTGCGTGAGCGATAGCGTTTTCAAAGTCTTGCCGATAAAGTTCTTGGGGCAGACGAGTTCCACGATGGAATAGCCTTCCATGAACGGGAGGAAATCGACCATGTTCGGACGGTTCAGGCGTTCGGCGAGGCTTATGGCGGCATCGCGTTCCGGGTGGAAAATGTCCGTGACGCCGAGCTTTTCCAAGATGCTCGTATGTTCGGCACTGCTCGACTTTGCGATGATGTGCCTGACTCCGAGTTCTTTCAGGTTCAGGATGGTGAGGAGGGATGCTTCCAGGTTGCTGCCGATGCAGACGATAACGCTATCTGCCTTGGTAAGTGACGGGATGGAGGCAAGTTGCTTTTTGCGGGTGCTGTCGGCGACAACAGCTTGCGAGACCATGCTGGCGAAGTCCTGGACTTTTTCGGGATGCGAGTCGATGACCATGATGTCATGACCCAGCGACGTCAAGTGACGGGCGAGATAGTTTGCCGAATTTCCGAGACCGATAATAACGAATTGTCTAGAAGCCATGCGGTAAATATAGAACTTAGAGCTTAGAGCTTAGAACTTAGTATTTAAAAATTAGAGTGAAAAAAAAGCGGATTTTGAGGTGCTTTATCTAAATTCTACCGACTAGGCTCTGCCAACTGCGCCCGAGAGGGTGCCGAAGCGGGTATGGGCACGGCGCTGTGCGCCTATGAGGTATGGGGTTTTGTAAATGGAAATGCTCAAAGCGAAGCGACCCCACAGCGAGTTTACGAGCGTCCCCATAGCCTCTAACCGACCATTATATCTTCTTCGGCGTACCAGGCGGTGTCCTGGAGCTTGGCGGCGACGGCGGATATCAGGAACAAGGGGCCCATGCGACCGATGAACATCACGCAGCAAATGACGATTTTCCCGATAAGCGTAAGTTCGCCCGTGAGTCCCATGGAGAGCCCGCATGTGGCATAGGCGCTCACGACTTCAAAGAGAATTTCGAGGAATGGCCCGCTGCCGGCGGTGTATCTTGTGCCGGACGGAATTTCGGTGCAAAGTAGAATGAGTGTTGCTGTTCCAATCACGACGATGGCGACGACGAAAATTCGAATGGCCTTGTCGATGGTGTTGTTCGGAATGGTGCGGCCCATGACCTGGGTCTTTTCTCTGCCAAGGAGCCTGTTTACGCCGAGGAGCCCGATGACTGCTGCCGTAGTAATCTTGATGCCGCCGCCACAGCTGCCGGGGTTTGCTCCGATAAACATGATGATGATGAAGAAGAATAGCGAGGCTTGCGTGAGGTCGGGAATGTTGACGGAATTGAGTCCCGCGGTGCGGCTCGTAAACGCCATGAACATTACGGATTGTGCGTTTTCACTGAAGGTGTGACCGCTAAAGAGGTTGTTGTGTTCGGTGAACGCAAAGACGGCGATGCTTACGCCGATGATGATAAAGGTGCCGTAAGTGGCGATGCGCGTGTGCAACGAAAGACGGCGGACTTCTTTGTGCTTAAAATCGAAGAGGTAGCGGAGTTCTGCAATGGCGAGGAATCCAAAGCCACCTGCAAGCACAAGAATGCAGGTGGTGATGTTCATGACGGGATTGTAGCGGAAGCCTTCGAGCGAGTCGGGGAACAACGTAAATCCTACGCCGCAGAAAGAACTCACAGCCTGGAATATCGAACAAAAGACTCGGTCGTAAAGTTCCATCGATTGGAACTGCGTAAAATAGACGGTGCCGCCGATGAGTTCCAGAACAAATGTAAACGGAATGACGGCTTTGAGGATGCGACCAGCGTCGATGCTCCCTTCTTGCGTGAATTCTGAGAGGAACACGGACTGGTGGCTAAATCCCGGATGCATGCCGGCGAGCAGGATAAGCGTCGTGGATGCAGTCATGATGCCGAGCCCGCCCAGCTGCATAAGGATGACCAGGAACCAAAGTCCAGTTTGGCTGAAGGTCGAGGGGATGTCGACGACGGAGAGCCCGGTGACGCAGACGGCGGACATGGCGGTAAAGAACGCTTCGATGAAACTTATGGGGCGTGTGGTGGATTGCGGCAGGATCAAAAGCGCCGTTCCGATGGCGATGAGCAGCAGGTAGGCAAGCACCACCAGCATGATGGGATTCGACTGGGTTTTCGTCTTGAAAACGTTCTCGGACAAGGAATCCGCAAACATCTGGTACTTTGAACGTAACATAGGAACGAATTTAGTAAAGTTGTTGGGGCGAATCCCCGGCAAAAAGGAAAAGGACCTCGCTTGCGCAAGGTCCTTTGTGTTAGGAGGAAATTTTGTGATTTAGTCTTGGACGCAGCGAACGCTGAAGCGCTTTGTCTTGCTGTCCACCTGGAAGAACTTCGGATTGTCTTCTTCCTTGACGTAATCCGGGGATTTTTCCACGATGATGACAGTGTAGGAGTCGCCGGTGTTCGTGTCGAAATTCTTGTCGCCGGATTGCGGCGTGGCGGATGTCCAGTGGAAGCCCATGTCGCCGAGGAAGTCGCAGGTGCCGTCCTTGCAACGGCCGCTGTAGCTCCACGGAACAGATTCGTCGCTAAGTGCTGCCTGGGCTTCGTTTCTGGTGGGCAGGTGCCAGCCGAGCGGGCATGCCTTCTGGGCTGCGTTGAATGTGTAGAGCCTTCCGTTAGTCGAGCAGTTGGCGTCCTTTTCGTTATAGCATTCGCTGTTCGCGACCTGGTAGTTGATATCCTGGGCCATCCAAAGCTTGCCGCCAATCTGCATGAGCTGGTAAGTCTTGTTGTCGCGCATGTCGGTCATCGACATGCCGTTGATGGTGGGAGCCTTGTTCTCGGGTTCGTCAATGACAATGGAGTTCTTGGAAGAAGAGGAGGTCTTTGTAGCCTTCGAGGACGATGAAGGCGGCTTGACCGTTTTTTCGCAACCTTCGGTAAAGCAGAATACTGGCTTATCGTATATATCGGGATACGGGACGTCCGAACCGGGGACGGTTACCGTTTCGTGCTTTGTCGTCGTGTCTCTTTTGCCTACGACTATAGTGGAAGAGGATAAGTTCTTCGGTTGTGAACCGGTTGCGGCGGACGACAATCCGGGAGCGGTAGATGTGGAAGACGCAGAAATATCAGCTACTGGAACCGACGATACCGGACTAGGGGCGTCGTCACTGCAGCAGGTGAGGACAAGGGCCGATGTACCCAAAAGGATAAAAGAAAAGATGTGCTTCATCATGATATACCAAATATAGTTTACAAAATGGCATTGAATTAGCAAAAACTTTTTTACTATCTTTGGAATCACTATGAGTAATGTTGAAATATTCGACACCACGTTCGCCATGACGGTTCTTGTAATCATGGCTCTCTGCATTCCTGCTGTTTTGCTTCTTGCCAACTGGTTTTTGCACCCGGGCAAGCTCAAGCACACGATTATCAAGGGTTCTGCCTACGAATGTGGCCTAGCTCACGTTTCCGGTACGGCCAACGAGCGCTATCCGGTCAAATATTACATGGTCGCCATGCTTTTCCTGGTTTTTGACCTTGAAGTCGCCTTTATCTACCCCTGGACCATCCAGTTCCTTGCTGGCGGTTGGGAATTGCTGTTCATCCTCCTCGGATTCCTCCTCATCCTCGAAGCGGGGTACATCTACCTCCTGAAGAAGGGCGTGCTGGACTGGAACAGTGTTAAGGATTAATTCCTTATAGCGTTGATTATTCTATCTCAAAAAGGCGGATGCGGACTTTCGGGTTTGCATCCGCTTTTTTTGTCCCCTAACCCCTAAAACCTATTACCTAATACCTAATACCTAACAACTAGAACGCGTCGCGAACGTACATCGTCATGCCGATGTTCTTGAAATCAACCCATGAAAGTTCGCAACGGGCGTAGAGATTTTCTTTTTGGTTGAGGGCGAACCGCCCCCCGAAGCCAAGGCTCCTGTGCCACTTGTTGCGCATGAGGTCGCTGAAGTAGTCGCCGGTCTTTCCGCCTTCGAAGAATATGTCCCCCGCGATGCGCCAAAAGAGTTTCTTGCGGAATTCGGCTTGCAAGAAGAGCGCCTGGTTGCCGTAAAAGTAGTTCTTCTCGACTCCACGGAACCGCTTGAGCCCGTCGGATCCGGCAAGCTTGTCGAAGGGGGCGCCTCCAGTTACGCGCTGCCAAAGCAGACCGACGGCCATGGATGTGTTCCATATAAATTCAGAATATCCGCGGATGTCCAGTTCCTGCTGGGTGTAGCTGTAGTCGCCGAGACCTTTGTTGTAAAAGTAGTGTCCCCACTGGACCAGGTAGCCGTGGCGTGCCCAGTTGGTGTTGTCGCGGGTGTCGAGCGAAAAGTGGTAGCCTATGCCGTTGCGCCAGCCGTTCGTATTTTGGGGCTTTTCGATGTCTCCGTGGTATGCTTGGAATTCGATGCTCGTGTGGTTGATTTCGACATAGGGGCCGTATTTGAATGCCGGGAGCCACTGGCTTGTGCCGAAGTTCGCTTCGACGAGAGCTTGTATGTAAAATGTCTCTCGGTCGAATTTGCGGAATTCGTTGTAGTCGGGATTGTTGCCTGCACCGAAGTAGTTGCCGACCCAGTTTTCATAGTGGATGTCGATGTCGGTTGCGAGGCGGTCCCTTAAAAAGAAGAACTTTGGAGAAATAGAACCTGTAATTTGGTTTCGAGATGTCCCGTAGCACGAAAGGTCCAGTTCTGAAATGGTTCCGCCCTCGAAGGATGGCTTGAAGAATAAAATGGCCATGGCGCCGAACTGGTACTGAGTTTCTTCGGTGTAGCCCAGCACGGGAACGACCGAAATGCGCTGGAATTCCTCGCTGGATTCCTGTGCAGGAGCCTTCATCGGCAATAGGGTGCCGATGGACAATGAGAGAATGAATGTTCTGACTAGGGCTTTCACGAGTTCGAAATTTAGAAATAATGTTGCTTTTTTCCTATACCGACTAGGCATATACAATTTATAGAAATGGAAATCTCCATTCACATTTTGTTAATGAATAATTTGGGGGTGCCGGGTTAAAATGGAAAAATGTCGAATATATTCTAAGTGGGTGTCAAGAAGGATGTTGGTAAAGGAGTGAACAATGAATAAGGTTGTTGGAGTAGCCCTTGTTTTGGGGTTGTTTTCGGTGGTTTCTGCACAGATTCCGCTTAATTTCGATGTCGAAAACCGTGGTAAGGATTTGGGAGCCAAGGCTGGAGAACTCAAATCCAATAAAAAGTTGCCCAATCCGTTTGAATTCCATGACGGTTCAAAGGTCACCAAGTACGATGACTGGAGCAAGCGCCGTAACGAAATCAAGGCGGATATCGAGAAGTACGAAATCGGCGACAAGCCTATTCCGGCTGACGTGAGCGCCACCTACAGCGGCGGTACTCTCACGGTGACGGTCAAGGAAGGCGGCAAGACGGCGACGATTACGTCCAAGTTTAGTATCCCGTCGGGCGCGGGCCCGCATCCGATTATCATCGGCATGAACAGCGGCACGGGCTCACTTTCGTCTAGCATATTCAGCGGCTTCGTGCAGGTGCCTTTCAGCCATGACCAGGTGGCGAAATACTCCATGAACGGCCAGAAGGACACGAACGTGGGCTTCTACAAGTTCTACGGCAACAAGAACCAGAACGGCGACTATTCCGCATGGTCTTGGGGCGTGAGCCGCTTGATTGACGGCCTTGCGTTGATTGCCAAGGACCACAATCTCGACATGAGCAAGATTGCGGTGACGGGTTGCTCGTACGCGGGCAAGATGGCCCTTTTCGCGGGCGCCTTCGACGAACGCGTGACGCTCACCATCGCCCAGGAATCGGGCGGCGGCGGCATCAACTCCTGGCGTACTTCCGCGGACTTCGCGAGCCGCGGTACGAACATCGAGAAGATTGACAACACGAACTACAGCTGGTTCATGCAGAGCTTGCAGCGCCAGGATCCGTACAAGCTCCCGCACGACCACCACGAACTCATCGCCATGATCGCCCCGCGTGCAGTAATTGCGCTCGGCAACCCCGGCTATGAATGGCTGGGCGACGAATCGGGCTACAAGTCCATGATGGCGGCGACCGAAGTGTGGAAAGCCATGGGAATCGAGGACCGTATCGGTTTCGATTTTACCGGCGGTCATGAGCACTGTCAAGCGGCTTCGAGCCAGACCAAGTCCGTGACTGCGTTTGTGGACAAGTTCCTCCGCAACAAGGATGCCAATACCGATATCCATGTGAAGCCCACGAACGGCAAGGGATTCAAGATAGACAACTATGGTGACTGGATCGACTGGGAAACGCCGAATATCCCGTATGTGGCTTCGAACCCCGATACGGCCAAGAAGGATACGGCGGTCACCGATACCTCGAAGAAAGACTCTGTTGTTAAAGGAGATTCGACAACATATTGCGGCGATATGCGTTTGGCGAAGCCCAATGTCGGCGTACGTACGATCCAAGGCCGTCTAGAAGTCTCCGGGGCTCCGGCAGATTCCCGTGTAAAGCTCTATGATGTTAACGGTATGCTGGTTGGCAAGTTTGGCGCCACGGGAGGCGTCCTTCCGGAGAGAGCGAAAGGCAGAATCGTTATTGTCGTTGAAAATTCTTTAGGAATGCGGCTTGTAACCAAAGTAATCAATAACATCGGATTCTAGCGAAAGGCTGTTTAACTGTCAAGATGCCGTGCAGAAACGCACGGCATTTCTTGTATCTGCGTTGCAGAAGCTAAATTTATAGGCGTATGCCCATATTATCTGCACAGAATATCTTACTGCGTTTCGGCGGTCCACCGCTTTTGGATAATGTCTCTTTTGATATCGAGGCTGGAGACCGCATTTGCCTTGTGGGCCGTAATGGCGAGGGCAAGAGCACTCTATTGAAAGTGTTGACCGGCGAGATGGAGGTAAATTCCGGCGAAATCATAAAGAAGTCCGGACTCTGCGTGAGCCGCATGATTCAGGAAATTCCGGCGCATCTCGACGGGACTGTGCGTGATATTGTCATGGGGCGCGTGTCCGTGGTGAGCGGCGGTTCCGTGATTTCCAAGAAAGTTTTGGACGATGGCGCCCACAATGCGACTGCCGAGGCGATTCTCGGCAAAACGGGCATCGATGCCGATGCTCCATACGACAGCTTGAGCGGCGGGCAGAAACGCCGTGTGCTTTTTGCGCGTGCCGTGGCCGAAGACCCTGACCTTTTGCTGCTCGATGAGCCGACGAACCATCTCGACATTCCCGCCATCCAGTGGTTGGAAGGTATTGTGACGCGTCTCTCCTGTGCGGTGTTGTTCGTGAGCCATGACCGTGCGTTTGTCCGCCGGACGGCGACCCGCATTTTTGAACTCGACCGTGGGCGTGTGCGCAGCTGGGATTTCCCGTACGACAAGTTCGTGCAGTTCAGGGACCAGGCCTTGGCCGAAGAGGAAAAGGCGAACCAGCTTTTTGATAAAAGATTGGCCGAAGAAGAAGTGTGGATCCGCAAGGGAATCCAGGCCCGCCGTACGCGCAACGAGGGGCGAGTCCGCGCCCTCATCAAGATGCGCGAAGAACGCGCGGCTCGCCGCTCCCGTACCGGGAATGTGAACATGCAGATTACGGAAGCCGACCGTTCCGGGCGCCTCGTTGCGCGCCTCAGGAATGTGAGCTATTCGTACGACGGAAGCCCTCTCATTAGCGACTTCTCGACCGAAATCAGCCGTGGCGACCGCATCGGCATCGTGGGGCCGAATGGCTCCGGCAAGACGACGCTCTTGCGGCTTATTTTGGGCGAACTCCAGCCGGAATCGGGCGAAGTCCGCTTGGGCAGCAACTTGCATATTGCCTATTTTGACCAGATGCGGACCCGCCTGCGCGAAGACAAATCGCTTATCGAGAACATCGGTGACGGACAAGCTTACATTACGTTGAACGGCGTCAAGCGCCATGTGTTAAGTTATTTGCAGGACTTCCTGTTTTCTGCCGATCGCGCCCGCGGCCCGATTAGCGCGCTGTCGGGCGGTGAACGCAACCGACTCTTGCTCGCGTGCCTCTTTAGCCACCCGAGCAACGTGCTCGTGCTTGACGAACCGACGAACGATTTGGACATGGAAACGCTCGACCTTCTGGCGGAACTTTTGGCGGACTACAACGGCACCGTCCTGACTGTCAGTCATGACCGTGCCTTCCTCGATTCTGTGGCGACCGGCATCCTCGCCATCGAAGATGGCGGACACGTCTTCGAGGCTGTCGGCGGCTATTCCGATTACGAGGCGAACAGGAAAATCCGCGACAAGGAAGCCGCCAATGCCGTTCGCATTGCCGCCGAAAAAGAAGCCGAAAAGCAGGCCCGTTCCAACCCGGGCGCCGGCGCCTCATCCGCGGCCCCCACGCCCGTCAAAAAGAAAAAGCGCAGCTACAACGAGGAACGAGAATACGCCGCGCTCCCTGAAAAAATCGAGAAACTCGAAAAGGAAATCGCCGATTTCCAGCTAGAACTTTCAAAGCCCGAAGTCTATACGAACGCATCAATGATAGTCGAATTGCAGAAAAAGATTGCAGATGACGAGGAAATGCTCGAGAAAATGTACGAAAGGTACGAAATATTGGACAATTTGGGATAATTTTTTTTAAAACGATAGTGACATTATCATAAGTTTATTGTAGATTTACTACGATGGACTACTGAGATTAGTGGAGGAAATGATTATGAAATCGCTATCATTGACTGTTGCGATGGCGCTTGCCGGGGCGGTATCAAGTTTTGCAGGTACGTCTGTTTGGAGTTATGATAAGCCAAGGGGCAATACTATGCAGCTTGCTTATTGGTACACTTATGAAGATTCGACGTTGCAGACTTATGGCAAACTAGCGGATACCCAGGAAGGTTACAAAGAGTTTAGGGCGACCTTGAACATGAATGCGCCTGCGGGCAAGACAAGTGCCACAGGTTTTGGCTTTGCATGGAAGCAGACCAACCGGAAAGATGTTCCCGTTGATCTTTCCAGTTATGAGGGAATCTGTCTCACTTATAAGGCGACCAATCCGTTCCGTGTCGATTTTACACAATCCAGTGTTACTGATTACAATTTCCATGGCGTGATTCTACCGGCTAAGGATGAGCTTACGCCGACGTTTATCGATTTCAGGAACCTTGCCCAGGAAGCTGGCTGGGGAAAAGAGGTCGCTTTGGACCTTACCCAGCAGTTGGCTGTCCAGTTGAATTATAAGGACGTCATCGCCAGGGATCTTGAAGGTACGGGCAGGGACAGGAATGTCATTACGCTTTCCGCGGTTTCTCTGGGTGAATGCGAAACGGAACCTCCGGTTGAAGAAGATAGCCTCAAGGTTCTCGATCCGTACGACAAGACCCAGCAAGTGACGATGAAGAAGATCGATTCGTTGAAGATCGACCTTACGAAAGTTTTCTCTGCCGGTGAAGGCGAAAACGTGACGATTGCGACGACCATGACGGCGCCTGTGCTGACCAAAGTCAAGCCTGTTGCCGCGCCGGGCATAAAAGATACTCTTGTCTATGTTCCTACGGGAATCGATAAGGATACCTCTGTAACGCTTATTATCTTGGCAGTGGGTTCGAAAACGGTAAGGGCTCAATTTGCAGTGACCATTACGAACGATGGTGAAGGTCCTATTTGCCCGGGTGATCCTAGCTGCCCGGACGATCCCCCTCCTACGGAAAACCATCCTCCGAAAGTGCTTTCGCCGTATGATGCTGGCGCCTTCGTCTTGGATACGCTGCCTGAAGCGGATACATTGAAGATTGCCCTTAACAAGCTCTTCTCTGATGAAGATAATGACAAACTAGTCTTTGCGGTCGATATGTCTGCCAACTTGATGAGGATTATTACTCCGCTTAGCAGCATTACCTTGAATGACACGTTGAAACTTGTTCCCAGCGGAGTCAAGAAGGATACGAGCTTTACCGTCTCTGTCAGTGCAACGGATGGAAAGTCTGATTTAGTACAGGCTACGTTTGTCGTGACAATCAAGGACCAGAGTTCTGCTCCGGTTGCTGCGAAGATTGAATATGAGACGAATGAGGACACGGACCTTTCCGTTCCTATAGCCCGTGGCATTGCGGCGAATGGCTCCGACTTGGATGGCGACAATTTCATCGTTATTCCGGTCGATTCGACCAAGCATGGCAAGTTGTCCCAGTTCTCCCAGTTGGGTTCGTTTGTCTATAGTCCGGAATTGAATTTCCATGGTGACGACACGCTCACGTATGTTCTTGTCGAAACTGCAAATCATTCTGTCATGAGCGAAATAGGGACCGTCATTATTCACGTGAAACCGGTCAACGACGCGCCTACGTTCGCGATTGCCGATAGCGCGTTCCTCAAGGATACTCTTTCTCTTGATATGAACTTCGACGAGGATACCGTTTCCCAGATCAAGGTTCCGGTAACGTCCCTAGTCTTTACGGACATCGAAGTCGTTGAAGGAACGCAGAAGTTGACCTATAGGGCCAAGGGTACCAAGATTGACGCTGCACTCGATAGCGTGAATGCCCAGTTCTACTTTATCTCGTTGAAGCCGGTTCTGGACTCCAGCGGCGTTGCGTTGGTTTACCTGTACGCAACGGATGGCGCTGATTCCACCGGAGTGAACATTCCTGTAAAGCTTGTTTCTCCGAAGGATGTCGCCCACGCCGAAAAGGACGAATACACGGCGTTTAACGATAGCGTCCTTACGGTAGATGCCAAGAAGGGTGTCCTTGCGAATGACGTTTATCCGGAAGGTATCACTACGGGAATGGAAGCCGAGCTTGCCCAGAAGCCGTCTCATGGTACGCTTACCCTCAATAAGGACGGTAGCTTTACGTACAAGGCGGAAGCGAATTTCGAAGGAGTCGATTACTTTGGCTATTACGACGTTATCAATGGCACGAAGTCAAAGCCCGCTATTGTGACCATTTCTGTCGAAAAGCGTAACTTGGCTCCGACCGTTGTCGTGAAGACCGCTACTTTGGATACGACGGTTTCAGAAGACTTCCCGACTTCCAGGGCTTTGAAGTACCCGAAGTCCGTGGTATCCTCTTGGTTCAAGGATCCGGAAGGAGATCCCCTTACGTTCAGCGCCAAGAGCAAGGATGGCAAGCTTAAGGTCGAAATCAACGATGCCGGTACGTTGGAAGTGAATTCTGCTCCGGATTCTACGGGCAAGGCCTATGTGGTCGTGACCGCAACCGACAAGAAATCCGGTTCCACAAGTTTTGAATTCTGCGTGAACATCAAGCCTGTGAACGACAAGCCGATGCTCTTGCATGCCGATACGATTTATGTGTCCAACAAGTCCGAATGGAAGGTCAAGTGGGATCTTGATTCGCTGGTCAAGGATGTCGATGGCGACGAACTGACATATACGCCGAATGAAACGAGTGCGTTGACAAAGTATGTGTCTCTCTCGATGAAGGGCTCCGTGCTTACGGTGAAGTCCATTGAAGGTGTCAAGTACAAGGATGCACAAAAGTTCGCCATTGGCGTAAAAGTCTCGGATCCGGATAATGCTAACGTGACTGTTCCTTTGTATGTGATTATCGGGAAAAAGCCGGAAGCCTTGAGGCCGCAATTTGCCCAGCCGAAGAGCACATGGCAGAATGCCGTGATGGCTAAGCACGGAAATGTGTCCATCATGGACATGCAGGGACGCATGGTTTGGAAGGCAAAACTCCCGGTGAACCCGGCTGAAGTCCGCAACGCGTCTGCTCAAGTGCAAGGCCGCAAGATCCTCCGCGTCAATAATCAGACATGGACGATTAAATAGGTTATGAGGAGTGGGCTCAGCGCGTTGCGCCTATGAGCTCGCTTCGCTTTGGGTAAAAGAAGAGGCTCCGCAATGCGGAGCCTTTGCTGTATAGCGATTTGTTCAAAGTGCCGTAGGCACGAGCCCATAGCCCAAAGCTCCCCATGGGGAGCGTGCCCATAGCTATTTCACCAGTGCTTCAGTGTCGAGCGCGATAAGCAATTCTTCGTTTGTTGCAACGACGATTGCCTTCGGCGTGCCATCCTTCGTGATGAGGTGGTTGGATTCCTTGCCGCTCTTGAGGTTGCGTTCTTCGTCAACCTGGTAGCCGAGGAGCTTTAAATTGTCCAAAGCCTGCTTGCGGACGTAGAAGCTGTTTTCGCCGATGCCGCCCGTGAAGACGATAGCGTCAATGCGCGGGAGAGCCATGGCGAGGCCGCCGATTTCGCGGGTGAGGCGGTAGCAGAAAACGTCAAGGGCGATTTGGGCGCGCTTGTTGCCTTCGCTTGCAGCCTGCGTCAAGGTGCGCATGTCGTTAGAGAGGCCGGAGAGACCGAGCAAGCCGGATTCCTTGTTCACGAGATGGTCGAGCTTGTCGATGGTGCCGTATTCTTCGCCGTACTTCTTTGCGATGTAGAAGAGGATTGCCGGGTCGAGGCTACCGGAGCGGGTGCCCATGATGAGGCCTTCGAGCGGGGTGAAGCCCATCGTGGTATCGACACACTGGCCGTTCAAAATAGCGGAGCAGCTGGAGCCGTTGCCGAGGTGAGCCGTGATGAGGCAGGTTTCTTCGGGCTTGGTGCCGAGAACCTTGCAAGCTTCGGCAGTCACGAAGCGGTGGCTTGTGCCGTGGGCGCCGTAACGGCGGATACCGTCATTTTCGTAGAACTTGTACGGAATGCCGTAGAGATAAGCCTTTTGCGGCATCGTCTGGTGGAAAGCCGTATCGAACACGGCGACCTGCGGGAGGCCCGGGAAAAACTTCGTGGCGCATTCCATACCGGTGGCGTGAGCCGGTTCGTGGAGCGGTGCAAAGAGCGTGATGCTGCGGATGTAGTCGATGACTTCTTGCGAGACTTTTTCGCTCTTGATGTACTTGCCGCCATGCACGACGCGGTGGCCGATAGCTTCGATGGTGTCGGTGAGCTTCTGGGCGTCGAGGAATTTCTTGACTTGATCGACGGCTTCGGCATGCGTGGGGCAGTCGAAGTTGAAGTCAATCTTGCCTTCGGGACCCTTTGCTTTGGTGTGACCGTTCACGCCGATGTTTTCGACGAGGCCGCTTGCGATGGATTCTTTAGTCTTGGTGTCGATGACGGCGAACTTGACCGAGGAACTGCCGCAGTTTAAAACGAGTACGCGCATTTTAGTAATCAGTGGTTAGTGGTTAGTGATTAGTGGTGCATTCGGCTTGGCTGGCAGGACTTGATTGATATCGTCATTCTGAGGCGTAGCCGAAGAATCCAGTCATTTCTTTTGTTAAATGTTTGGATCCTTCACTGTCGTTCAGGATGACGAAGTGTGGAGCAGACCTGATGCTTGCCACCTATTACATTTAAATAATAGTATTTTGATGTGTTATTGGCTTTGGTGAAAATTTCTAAATTCGTTTCCATGCTCAATAAGATTTCTGAATTTGACAATCGCGTTTCGGTTTATTGGACGAATCGGCATTTTTCCGCGAAGACGACGAAGTTCCTCAAGTTCTACGTGCGTCTGGGCGACGGCTATATTTGGGCCTTGTTCATTGCGTTTCTGGTCTGGAAAATTGGTTGGGAAAGTTTCTTGCCGATTCTTTGGCAGGCGCTTGTTTCGCTCGTGATGAGCCTCTTGATTTACGAAGGTGTCAAGCTTAGCACCAGACGTCCGCGCCCGTTTGCCGCGAATCCGCAAATCAAGGCCGAAGTTCCGCCGCTCGACAAGTACAGCTTTCCGTCGGGACATACGATGAACAACTTGGCGGTGGCGAGTACGGTATTCTATTGCGTGCCGCAGTACGGCTGGATTATGATGCTGTTGCCGCTCACGTGGGGACTCTTGCGCGTGTACTTTGGTGTTCACTGGCTTACGGATGTGTTGTGCGGCTTCGCTCTTGGAATTTTGAGCTTTGCCGTCGGGCATGTTTTGTGGATTCCAATTTCCGCTGCAATTGCAGGCTAACGACCAATGACTATAGACTAAGTTCTACCAACTAAAATTTCACTGGATCCTGCTCCTTCGAACCTAAGAATTGTAGGGTAATAAATTACCAACAATTCTATATCAGCCCTACAGGCTTCAGGATGACGTCCCTAAGTTCTACCAACTAATAACCAATGACTAACGACTTTGTACAATTTTCAGATTTTTTTGCCCAGGTGGACTGGAACTCCAGAATTTATCTGTTGTTGCGCCATGCCGAACGCAACCACATTACGCCAGAAGACAAAGACTTTGGTGCGCACGTGGGGCTTACGGAACGCGGTCGCCGCCAGGCGGTAACGCTTGGGAAAATGATTCCGGCGTTTGGCGATGCGGTGTACTTTTCGAGCCCGGTAGGTCGTTGCATCGAGACCGCGCAATGCATTGGTGAAGGTCGCAAGTTGGCGGGCTTTGGGAACTTTGCGATTCCAGGAATGGCATCGGGAATTGCTGCGGATGGTGTAAATGTCACGCCGCTTGACACTCTCGGTGATTTCTTTGTTCGTGATGTGCCTGCTTACGAGCAGACTTTGCGAGAAGGCTTTTACGAAGGCATTTGCAAGTGGCTTGAAGCGGGCGTGCACGATGCATTTTGCCCATTACATGAACGAGCCGAGCAAATGCGCGAGATGATGTTTGAAAAAGCGAGTTCGCAATACAACATTTTCGTGACACACGATGCGTGGATCGTGCCTTGCCTTTCGCATTTTTGCAATATGAAGTTCACGCCGAAATGCTGGATGAACTTCTTGACGGGCCTTGCTTTTGAAGTTCCCGAAAAAGGCGATGTGAAAGTCACGCCCGTTACTGGGATGGAAACGGGCTGGCTACATTTTTAGGCTATGGGGTATGAGGTCGGCACTGTGTGCCTTTGAGGTATGGGCTAGATACATGGCGGACAGATTCGCCATCTCTCTTGTCTTTGTACTTTCGCTGCGCTCAAGTACCAACTGCGCGGCTCGAACATGTCAAACTTCGTTTGCCGCGTTACTCGCCTTATACAGTTGTCGTCTAAAAAATATACATTAACGGTATGATGCAGTCGAATTGTTATCGCCGTATTTTTGTACTTGGTTCTGGTTTCAGCAAGTCCTTTTCGCCGCAGATGCCCACGCTCCGCGACTTGAACGAACTGATTCCTTTTGGTATTCCTGACGAATTCCCGCACTTTCGCGATTACTGCAAGCGTTTTTTGGCGCTTTGCAACGGCGACAGCGATTATCTTGGCATCGAGCCGTTGGCGACTTCGATTCTCTCGGCGCAGATATTCCCGGGCGAGCGTGAACGGCTTTATCATGCATCTTTGCGTTTTGAATTGTTGCGTTTTATTGCAAGCGTCATCCGTCGCGATAACGATACGCTTGACGAATCCTCTGCCACGATCCTCAAGAATTTTTTGGTCTCTTGTGAAAACGATTCTGCATCCGGTTCCCGCGAAACGCTCCTGCTTTCGTTCAATTACGACACGCTGATTGAAACGGCGATTGCAAACGACAAGGAACTTTGTGAACAAGTTTCTGTCGATTACGGTGTGAAGATTGATCCTGCCGACCGTTCGGCGAAACGTGGAAAGAAAACACATACGATTGACCTTATCAAATTGCATGGTTCGCTGAACTGGTTCCCCGTCAAGGGTGCAAGCGACGAACTCGACTTGAAAAACGTCTGCGAGGTCGAACCGCAAGACCGTAGCTTCCCGATTTACTGCGAAGATACGCCAATCTTTATTCCGATGGCGCATGCGAAGGAGTCTTTTTTGCGCGGGAGCCTTTTCAATTTGCTTTGGTCCAAGGCCGACTATTACTTGAAAAATGCCGAAGAGATTTATTTTATCGGTTACAGTTTCCCGAAGACGGATGTCAATAATTTGGAATTCCTGTTGCGGCACCGAGACCGTTTCAAGAAGGCGGTTGTGCTGGATAGCGTCGGACGTCAGAACTTGATGCGCTTGCAGAAATTGTTAGGCGATGACCTCGTCGAGTCCTGCGACGCCAAGGAATTCATAAAGAATCTTTAATGCGCTTTTTCAATGGCGATTGTTTTTAGAATTTCGGGGAGCTTCCATTCGTTGCGGTTGAAGTCGTAAACAATCTGATTGATTTTATTTTCTCCCTCCAAAGGTATGGTTATCGAATCATTGATTTTCAGCGATGAAGGTTCATAATCTATAACCATAGAGGGGTTGAAAATTTTTATCGAATCATACCAAGAAGTTTCTGTAACGATACTTACGGAGTAACGGAGTTTGCCGTAATTCTTTGAATTCTCATCCTCCATTTGGATTTTATAGGGTTGAATATTCAGTTCTTTAACATCTGAAGTGATGGTCAAAACAATCTGGTCTATAAAATAAGAATTCATGAAGAAACTGCTATTAGAAATTCGAAAACCTAGCCCAATATAGACATCTAAACTCACATTTAAATCGTTAGTCTCCATTAAATTCGCATCTACATTTTTATCGAGTTGAAGTGAATCGATAGTTACTTTGTACAATACAACATTGTGTTTATCGTGTAGTTTAGCTTCTTTTATTTTGCTTAGGTCTTCCTTTCCCATAACATCGTAAAAATGAAGATTGTCATATCTATCAGATATTTCAACCAAAGACCCATTAAGCATAGCGATGCTACCTGGCGGAAATTTCTTTTTGGGGAATTTGTCAAAAACGTTTTTTATTTCATTAATATTTATATATCCTCCGTTTCCACTTTTATCAAGCTTTAAACCGTAATCTAAGGCTAGTTGCATGTATACATGGAATGTTTTTATCATATTAAATATTTCTATTGTACTTAATCGTTTGCCGTCTTTAGCAAACTGTATTTTTTCAAAAAAAGGAATGCTGACTTTGTCTAAAGATTTGATGGCGTCTGAATGGATTTTAAAAAAATAATCGGCGTTGGTGCTTACCCTTTCTGGAGTTATGTAAATTTCCAATTGATCTCCGTTGACATAATAAGGCTCGTAAGGTAATGAACGAGTATTTTTTCCCGATATTCCTGGAGCTTTTATAGTCCATGATTTAAACTTGGTCGTCAAATCAAATCCGTCTTTTTTCCATTTAAATGTTAAATCGAATAATAAAGAAGAATTGATTTTTGATTTTTTTGTTAAAGATTCGAAATGAACATTTTGAAAACCTGACTTTAGAACAAATTCAATTTCTGTTGATAAACCATCAATATTAAATGTGTAGTATTCATCGTGTTTTTTGAAAAGCTCTACTTTTATAGGTTCTCCTTTCGATCCCCATCGTTTTGCAAACGTCAGATTAATAGCCGAAAATAGATTGTCTTTGTTTTTCAATGATTTGACTATTTTATTTACTTCACTCAAGTTGAATTGAATTTTTGATCCTGAAATTCGTTTGATTTGCAATGCTTGTGTAATGTTTATCCAAACTTTGTCAATTTGGTTAAAGAGTTCTAAAACGCTATACTCGATGCCTTTTATTTTTACTTTTTCTCCGATATACGGAATTTTATAGTTTTTGCCAAAATCGAGAAAGGATTGTAAAGAATCATTGTTTACTTTTACGATAGAATCTTTGACGGTTTCTTCTACGCATTTTCCTAGGGAAAAGGAAGGACCTAAATCTTCTAGAAGATGTTCATTAATCTCTCCTTCAATCCAATCAAAACCTATAGGGCACTTTGGAGGAGGAGCCATTTTACTTAAGGCGTAACTTGTGTCGAGCATGAGTAAAAGCATAACGGTCACGATGAATAAAATTCGTCGATAAATTTCTTTAGGGAAAAATGAATTTCTCATAAGATTAACGTGTAAAGTTAATATTGTTTAGACAACATATAAAATACAAAAAACGGTAGTTTGAGGTTATCGCTTTGGTTCGATAGGCTCACCACAAGTCGCGAGAATGGCGAAGCCGCGTCACTAAAACTCCGGGTTCTTGAAATGCCCGTAGAGTTCGCGGCCGTCGAATACCCAGACGACTGCTTTTTTGCCTTCTAAAAATCTTCTCTTGCCTTTGAACATTTGCGGGCCGATGTTGCCGCCGCCGACTTTGCTGATGGTAAAGGTTTCGACGCTTGTCAAGGCCGCTATGTATGCGCCGATGTGGGCGCCGTAAGATTTGCCTTGGCCTACGTTGCTATCACCGATGATGATGATGGGTGCTTTTTTGGAACCGCGGTATTTATAGCCATCCGTTCCTAGAACTTTCTGTTCCTTGATTTTGTATTCGATTTCTTTGCCGTGAAGCAAGTCGTAGAGGTTTCCGGTGCCATCGACAATGGTGTCGCGTAGCGGGTAACGTTTGCGGTTCATGCCGTAGAGGAGCGGTGCGATGGAATCGGCTGCCATTTTGGCGAGCACGAGTCTGGCGGGGCCCGTGCAGTGGCTTTCGTACGGTTCGAACATGGGTGTTTCGTTGCCCAGGTTCTTGTGGAGGTCCTTGATTTTATCGAGGGCGTCGATAACGGTGACGTTGTTTTTGCGGAGCTTCTGGACCCATTTCTTGTATTGCGGTAGGTTGATGCCTTTTTTCGCCTTGTCCGAATATTGTTCGGGGACGGTCAAGAGTTTATCTGGAACGGGGACAACGATGAGCTTGACACCGCGTGCTTCGAGCGAATCCTTGAAAGCGATGATTTGCGGTGTGTTGTCGTTCCAGCGCTTGGTGGCGTTGAGCAGGCTCTCTTGCAAGAACAGCCATCCGTCCTTGCCTTGGACGACGCACGTGACTTCTTCGGTGGTGCTGCCGCATTTTTTCATGTCGAGCACCATTTGCTTGTGGAGTTCCGAGGCGAACGACTGGGCGGGCCACAAAATGCACAAAGCGAAAAGCGCCACGAGGGCGCTTCTTTTCGTCATTCTGAGGCGAAGCCGAAGAATCCAGTCGTTTAAAACACTGGGTCTTTCATTGGCGTTCAGGATGACGCTTGCGCGATGGAAAACCTTAATCACTAACCACCAACCACTGTTTACTAACCACTAGGTTACTTAATCAACGATTCTCCGGATTCGACGCTCTGGTAGATGAGGGTGTTGATGGTCATGGGGCCGACACCGCCCGGCACCGGAGTGTAGGCGGAGGCTACGTCTTCTAGTCCCTTTTCTATATCGCCCACGCCGCCCGGATGGTAACCGGCATCGACGACGACTGCACCCGGCTTGATCCAGGACTTCTTGATGAATTCCGGTTTGCCGACCGCACCAACGAGAATGTCGGCCTGCTTCACGAATTCGGGGAGGTTCTCAGTCTTGCTGTGGCAGATGGTCACGGTGCAGTTCGCGTTCAAAAGCATCATCGCCATCGGCTTACCGAGGATGGCGCTGCGGCCGACGACTACGGCATGCTTGCCGGCGAGAGGAATGTTGTAGGCCTTGAGGAGTCTCATGATGCCGGCGGGCGTTGCGCAACCGTAAGCTTTTTCGCCCATCGCCATGCGGCCGAAGCCGAGGCATGTCACGCCGTCCACGTCCTTGCGGGCGTCAATGGCTTCGAAGGCGGCGCGTTCGTCGATGTGGCGCGGAACCGGGTGCTGCAGGAGGATGCCGTGCACGTTCGGGTTTTCGTTGAGTTCCTGGATTTTGTCGAGGAGTTCCTGCGTCGTGGTGTTCTTGTCCATCACCACGCGGATGCTTTCCATGCCCACACGGGCGCAGGCGTTGCCCTTCATCTTGACGTAAGTCGCACTTGCCGGGTCGTCGCCCACGAGAATCGTCGCGAGAATCGGGGTCTTGCCCGTCTTTTCCTTGAGTGTTGCCACGCGGGCGCTGAGTTCTTCTTCTGTTGTTTTGGCAAGAGACTTGCCGTCCAGGATGAGTGCTGCCATAAAATCTCCGTTTTTACCAAAAATAAAAATAAACAAAGCCCGCTTGGGGCGGGCGTTCAGTAAATTCTTGTACGATGCGATTGTGGCGGTATTAGAAAATCTCTTCGAGGAAAGACGGGATGATGACGCTCACGAGAACCCAAGGATAGGAGAGGGCGCCTTTAAGCCAGCCGGTAGAATAGACGGGTTCGGGCTTTTTGGTAAGAAGCATTCCGGTATCACATTGGGAGGAAGATTCTGCAATGACCTTGGATAGGGAATCTTTAACGTTATCAACCGACACGTCGAATAGCCTTTTTTGGGCTATTGCGGAATCTATGTAACATTTAAAACTGCTTTTCATTGGACTAATTTTCCTTTGAGGACAAAAATAGTATAAAAGTAAGGATTTTTAAAGGGGTAGTGTGTATTTTTGTTTACTTTTACGATAAATTGCGATTTTTCGCACATTTTTTGGCGTATTTAGGGCATAAAAAAGTATTTTTATGTGGCATGTTTTTTGAAATGGAGCCGAAATTATGAATTTCTTTCGTCATTTTCCGGTAATTCTTATTGGCTGTGCCCTTGTCGCGTGTGGTGGGGGCAAATCTACTCCTGCCGTCAACCCGAGCGTGAACGCTCCGGGAGCGAAGGTGTCTCCCAAGGCTCCTGAACTTACGCCTGCGCCGGAACCGCCTCCGTCTCAGGAACAGAAAATGTACATGGACAACGCCGTTGACCGTTACAGCTATGCGCTCGGTGTCGATTTCGGGCGTGCCGTCTCGAATATCAACGTTCCCGTAAAGCTCGATGTTCTCATTGACGCCATGCGCGATGTCATCGATTCCAGCCGCGAAGTCCTGATGACGGATTCGCAGTCCGAAGCGGCGCTGCAGGACCTGCTTGCGCAAATGCAGTTGCAGAAGGAAGTTGACGATGCGACCGCGGCAAGGAAGGCGCTTGGCGACCAGGCTGCATTCCTGGCGAAGAACATCCGGGATCCAAAGGTCAAGGTGACGACCAAAGGTGTACAGTATATAGTCCTCAAGGAAGGTTCGGGAGTCAAGCCCAAGGCGGCTGACAAGGTGCAGGTGCATTACGTGGGTACGTTGCTCGATGGCACGGAATTTGACAATAGCGTCAAGCGCGGGGCGCCGATGGAGTTTGCGGTGACGGCGGTCATCGAGGGCTGGCAGGATTTGCTCCTCGCGATGAATGTCGGCGAAAAGGTGAGGGCCTGGATCCCGAGTGCGCTTGCCTATGGCGAAGCGGGCGCTCCTCCGTCCATTCCTCCTAACTCGCTTTTGATATTCGAGGTGGAGCTGTTGCAGGTTTTCCCGGCAAATTAGTGGCGTGAGCGGGTGGAATGTCGCAGGAAAAATGCCGAATTTTTAATCAAAATGCGAAGGACGGTCTGTCCTTCGTTTTTTCTGTTGCTACTTTTTAACCCATGAGTAATGCACCGTCCGATTTTTATTCTCAGCACTTCGAAGTTGCCGGGTTCATCCGGGAAGTGTTTGGCTACATGGACCGGTTCAAGGGGCAGCTTTTCGTCCTGAAGATTGACGATAGCCTCATGGACCATCCGATGTTCCCCGTGCTGATGCGCGACATCGCCCTTTTGCACAAGGCCGGTATCCGTATTATTATAGTGCCGGGAACGCGAAACAGCATTGACGCTCAACTCAAGGCCTGGGATCTCGAGACGGAATTCCATAACGGTGTTAGACTTACGAGCGAAGAAGCGCTGCCGCTTATCGAGCAGGCGTCCTTGGGCGTTGCGCAGCGCATCATGAGCCACCTCACGGCGAGCGGACTCAGCGGAATTCAGGGGAACTGGATTCTGGCGCGCAGCATGGGTGTCATCAACGGTATTGATTACATGCGTACCGGCCGTATCGAGCGCATCCAGCGCGATTTGCTGGAACAGCTCATGAACGAAAAGTTCGTGCCGATTATTCCGCCGATTGGTTGGAACAAGATTGGGCACGCTTATAACATTTCAAGTACGGAACTCGCGACGGAACTCTGCAAGTACCTGCAGGTCGGCAAGCTCTTCTTTATCGGTAGCCAGAGCGGCATCAAGCTCGACGGCCTCGTGACGGGCAAGAATACGAAATATCTGGAACCGACGGACAATGGCCTCATCTCTGCTATGGATGTGGACCAGGCGAAGGAACTTCTGGAACTCAATTCCGACGTGCTCGACTTTGCGCAGATGGATTACCTGATGAACGCCATCAACGCTTGCGAGGCGGGGGCGAACCGTGTTCACTTGTTGAGCGGCGAATTCCAGGGCAGCGTGCTGCAAGAAGTGTTCAGCGCCCGCGGTGACGGAACCATGGTGTACGCGAACCAGTATTCGAGCATTCGGCCGGCGAATGTCGAGGACATTCCGGATATCTTGCGCATTATGCAGGATTACATCGCGAAGGGATACCTGGTGCCCCGCACGCAGGAATCCATTTCCGAAAAACTGGAAGACTATGTCGTGTACAGCATCGACAACAGCATACACGGGTGCGGTGCGCTCCATGCGTTCGAGAACGGTATGGCCGAAGTCGCGGGCATTGCCGTTGGCGCGAACTACCGCAAGTCGGGGATTGGCGAGGCCATCGTGCGCCACCTGATTTCGCTTGGGCGTATGAAGGGCTACAAGACGCTGTTCTTGCTTACGACGCAGGCGCTAGACTGGTTCTATCAACTCGGATTCGAGGACGGGACTGTCGACGAATTGCCAAAGAGCAAGCGTGATCACTACAATCAAAAGCGCAAGTCCAGAATTTTGGTGCTCTCGCTAGATAAATAATTGTACTGCCTGTCGCCCCGACACTTTCCGTGCCGGGGCCTTTTTTTGTCTGATAATAGGTGGAAAAAGCGAACAGATAAGTTAAGCCGGATTGACTTATTTCTAATTTTATTATAAATTTACTACAAAATTTCTAAGAAGGAACTTGTTCGTATGAAAACGGCTGGAATGTTTAGTTGGGCTCGTTTGACCCTAACATTGCTTATTGCTCTCGTTTGCACTTCCGTGGCGTGGGCTGCCGACCCGGTCTCATATATTGACGAGAACGGCGAAACGCAGACTATTACCGAATACACTGTGGTTGACCAATATACTCGATTTAATAGTGATCAGTGGTATGTAGTGAAGAGCCATGTTACTCGTCATGATGTTTTAAAAACGGAAAATAATGCCCGTATTATCCTTGCCGATGGCGCATCCTTGAAAATCGGAACGGAACCGGACCCGATTAGTAGCGCTAGTGGTTCTGGATTGGATGTTTCAGGCGATTTGACAATTTACGGACAGGAAGCTCAGACGGGTAAACTTGAAGTTTATTATGAAGGTGGTGGTATGTCGGCTATTCGAGTGTACCTTGACATGACTATCAATGGCGGATCGGTTTTTGTGCAAGCCAAAATGAGTTCTCCTTATGCCTTTGTTGTCCAAATGGATAAGCTTGCTGTCAATAGAGGTTCTCTTTCTGTGGTTGCCGAAGGTGAAGGCGCTTATTGCTATGCAGTTGCAGCAACTGGAGATGTTTCCATTAATGGCGGCTCGCTCACTGCAACAGCAAGCGGAATTAATGGTTTGGGTGTTTTGGGTAAAAATATTTATTTCAATGGTGGAAATGTCTCGGCTACGTTCAACGGAACTGGCTCTGTGGTTAATGGTGTTGCCGCTTCGAACGGCATTATTCTCGGCTATACCGACAAATCGGATCGCTTTAGCGCCAGTAGTTATCACGTTGACTACGGTTATGTCACTACCAAGGATGGTCAGGCTTTCAAGGATGAAGATGGCAATGCTATCGCGGGGCCGACTTATGATGAACGGATGACTGTTTTTGCAGGCAAGACGCTTGAACCCTGCGATGCAATCGGTTTTGCTACAGGTAACAAGGATGCTACAGTGATTCCTGCACAAGAAATTGAGATTGGACAGGTTCCGACTAGGCCGGAAGATCCTGTCCGCCCTGATTTTAATTTCCTGGGCTGGTATACCGATGAATCCTTTACGACTCCTTTTGACTTTACAGCCCCGCTCACACAAAGTACTGTTGCGTATGCCAAGTGGTCGGTCTCTTATATCGATGAGAATGGCAATAAGCAGGTTGCGGAAAACGTTACTCGGCTCACGGGAGCAGAGACTGCGTTGCAAAGCGGTTGGTACTTGCTTGACGATAATATTACTCGCTCAAATTCTTTGCAAATATCGGGTGATGTCAACATCATATTGGCCGATGGATATACATTGACTGCTAAGTGCTATGCTAATTACAACGGTAAGTGTGACAATAGCCCCATATTCGGAAGTGACGGTCATCTGACGATTTATGGACAAAGTAAACAAACGGGGGAAATCGTCACCAGAACGAGTGGGTATAACCATACTTTCGATGTTCCAAACGTTACTGTGAATGGAGGAATTATCACTGCTAATGCCACAAGTACGAGTGCGGCTTACGGCATCAATGCCCAGAACTTGACTGTAAATAGAGGTTCGATTACTGCATCTGGTGCTGCTGGATATGGCATCAATGCGGAGAATTTGACTATCAATGGCGGCGTTGTGACTATTCCTGAAAATAGTGCGGGAATCAATGCGACAAGTATAGTTATAAATGATGGTTCTGTTTCTGTAACGGCAATTGGGGCTTATGGTATTAAATCTGAAAGCGTGAGTGTCAATGGAGGCAACGTCTCGGCAACGGCAAGTGGAAATACGACTTTTGGTCGCTACGGTATTTACGTTTCCGGCGGTGATATTACTCTCGGTTATTCTAAAGATTCTGATTACATCACTGCGTACAATTATTATGTAAAAAATGGTTCTGTCAAAATCAAGGACGGCCAATTTTTGAAGGATGAAGACGGCAATGTGTATTTTGGTACGCTTGCTGCGGAACAAGTGGATGATATCGCTGGCAAAATGTTGCGCCCTTACAATGCTATTATCTTTGTAACGGGTGATGAAAATGTTGTCGTTCCCAATCAGGAACTTGCTATTGGCGAGATTCCCACCAAACCTGCTGACCCGACTCGCAATGGTTTCGAGTTCCTTGGTTGGTATGCGGATCCGAATTATGAAACGCCTTTCGATTTTACGGTTCCATTTACTCAAAGTGTCGTTGCTTATGCCAAGTGGGCTGTTTACTATGTTGACGAAAACGGAGAAACACAGTCTACAACTGATTATACAGAACTGACCGGTAAGGAAACTTATACTCTCAATAGTGGATGGTATGTTGTTAGTAAGGACATTTCTTATTCGAGTAAAGTAGTGATATCTGGCGATGTTCACTTAATTTTGGTGGATGGAGCCACGATGAATATTGGGACTAGCGAAAGTTACCTAAATGTTATAGGCCTCCAGGGAATTGCTGCAAATACTAAGTTGACTGTTTATGGACAAAGCGGGCAAACAGGTACGCTGAGTGTTTATACAAATGCTTATGAAAAGTCTATTGAAATTAATAATATGACGGTAAACGGAGGTTCCGTTGTATCGGTCAATGGAAATGCTACTTCGAGTTATGGCATTTATGTTAGCCAGGATTTGGTCGTCAATCAGGGTTCTGTTATGGCGACTGGTAGAAATGTCGGTCTTTATGTCAAAGGTGAAGCATTCATTAATGGTGGCTCTGTTACGGTAACCAGTCAGTCTGGCAATGGATTGTATTCAAGTGGTGATTTGGTTGTCAATGGTGGTACTGTCACTGCAACTGAGGTAGGCGACTATGGTATGTATGCCTCTAAAAGCATCATTCTTGGCGCGACCAAGGATGCGGACCATATTTCCGTTAAAAGTTACTCTGCTAAGAATGTTGTTATCAGTGATGGCCTGACGTTTAAGGATGAAGATGGCAATATGTATTCTGGCGAGCTAACTGCAGACCAAGTTGCCGCTATCGCTGGTAAAACACTTTACCCCCGCAAGGTTTTTATCTTTGTTACAGGTGATGAAAATGTAATTGTGCCTACGCAGGAACTTGCTCTTAGCGAAGCGCTTGCTAGTCCTAATAATCCTGAGCGTAAAGGCCTGCTCTTCAGTGGCTGGTATACTGATGCAAGTTTTGAAACGCCCTTCTACTTTACAGCGGAACACAATGTAGGGGCTGTTATATATGCCAAGTGGGGAACTAATTATGTTGACGAGAATGGTGAAATAAAGGCTACATATAACATTACTGAATTGAATGGCGATGAAAAATACGCTATCCCAAGTGGATGGTATGTCGTGGGTAAGGATATTTCTTATTCGCAACCATTAACGATTTCAGGTGATGTCAACATCATTTTGGTTGATGGATGTACAATGCGCTTTGGCACAAGCGAACAACCTTTGCATAGTTCAGGTATCGATGGTGATGACGATAGCAAGTTGACGGTTTATGGACAGAGAGATCAGACAGGTGAAATAAACGCCTATACAGAAGGCACTGGAAATTCCATTATTGTTGTTGATAATATGACTATAAATGGAGGCTCTTTAGTCTTGAATGGTATGGGTATTAATGGTTTTGGCCTTTTTATCGGTAATGATTTAATCATCAATCGTGGTTCTGTCACGGCAAATGGTGCTGCATCTAATGGCATTAACGTTAGGGGAGATGTCACTGTCAATGGCGGTAATGTTACGGCACATGGTGCACAAAACGGATTTTTGGCTTACGGGAATATCGTTATTAATGGAGGCGAAGTCCGCACGAGTTCAACTCAATCTGGTGGGTTGGCTTCTGCACTAAAAAGCATAGCCATAAATGGTGGTGTTGTTATTGCAGAGGATGTTGGCGACGATGGTATCTACGCTTCCAAAGATATCACTCTTGGCTATACCAATATCAAGGATCGTATAAAGTCTAAAAAGATTAGTGCTGGAGGCTCTATTGCCATCAAGGACGGTCAGTTTTTGAAGGATGAGGACGGCAATGTGTATTCCGGTACGCTTACTAATGAACAAATTAGTTCTACTGCTGGCAAGACGCTTGAACCTGCGTTTCCTGTCGTTACATATATTGATGAAAATGGAGAAAACCAAACTATTGATAATTACACGGTTTTGACTGGTGAAGAAACACAGCTTACCGAAGGTTGGTACTTGGCTGGTGGCAATGTCGAATATCTAAATACTGTAAAAATGTCTGGCAATGTCAACATTATTCTTGCTGATGGGGTTTCGATGTATGTTGGATCAACTGAATACTATCTCAATGGAAATGGCCTTGATGGAAATGGAACTAGCAATTTGACGATTTATGGACAGGAAAAACAAACGGGTGTACTTAGAGTTATTACAGTAGGTTCAAAAAATACTGCTGTTTCTGTCGAAAATTTGACAGTGAACGGAGGGTCGGTTTACTCGTACGCTGCGTTTGGTAAATATGGTATTTATGCACAAAAAGATATAACCATCAATAAGGGATTTGTTCTGACTCTTGCTAATGATAGAGGAGTCTTTTCTGAAAATGGTAATCTCATTGTTAATGGCGGTACTCTAGATGCGACAACTGCTGACGCTTCTTACGGTATTTGTATCAACAAAGACATTGTTGTTAATGGAGGGAGTGTCGCTGCAAACGGTCGAACTAGAGGAATTTTCTCTGAAGATGGTAATCTCATTGTGAACGGTGGCTCTCTTAATGTGACTGCTAGTGATGCTTCTCAAGGTATTTTTATCAAAAAAGATATTGTTATCAATGATGGGGTTGTCATTGCAAGTGCTAAAAACAAAGGAATTAGGTCTAAAGAGGGTAACCTCATTGTTAATGGCGGTTCCTTTACTGTTTCAAGTGGTATTGAAGCTTTCAATGAAGTTGTCATCAACAGCGATGTTACTGTAAAAGGAGACATCATTTCATCTGGTAAGATCACTATCAATAGCGGTGCAGTTGATGTAAAAGGAGGAATCAGTTCTTCAAGAAGGATTACTGTCAATAGCGGTGTGATTAATGTTACGACAGAAAAAGAGCGTGGTTATGGTTTTGACTCCAAAAACATTGAAGTTAATGGCGGTTCCATTACTATAACGTCTCCTTTCAGCGGAATGGTTGCTGATAGTGTAGTCATTAAAGATGGTTCTGTCGCGATATCTGCTACGTCAGTTCACGGATTAGAAGCCTCTTATGCCATAATCAATGGCGGCGTAGTTACGATATCCAGTATTATAACTGCGTACGACATTGTTATTAATGGAGGTATTGTCACGGCGACAGGTGACAGTGGTTTTGAATCTATATTTGCAGGTCCTATCGTACTCGGTTATTCCAATGATACTGACCGTATCACCGCCAAAAGATATGCTGATGTCATAGAGAGTATTCATATTGTAGTCAAAATCAAGGATGGCCAGATGTTCACGGATGGCGAGGGCAATTTGTACTCCGGGACGCTTTCTGACGAGCAAATTAATGCTATTGCCGGCAAGACGCTTAGACCCGCCATACATCCGCTTCTTGTAATGACGGATGCAGACGGCAGAAAACGTGCCAATATCGATGGCGCATACAAAGGCTCAGACATTGTCGACATTCCTGAAGATATTGATGTCGATACAGTCGATGTCACGCGTTCCTTCACAACGGGTGTCTATTCTACTTTCGTGTTCCCGTTCGATGTGAACACCTCGAATATCGAAGGTCTCCAGAAGGTGCTCCGTTTCAACGGTCTCAAGCAGAAAGATGACAAGAGTTGGGTGGTCCGCATGAAGCGTCTTTGGACGGATACATCCAGTACCCATGTTGACCTTAGCGCGAATACGCCTTACTTGATCTTGATGAAAGACCAGAACCTGGTTGTCCATGGTGGCGTGACGCTCCGGAAAACTGAGGAACCTGTGGCGACCATTGATGGTTGCGACTGGGAATTCCGTGGAACGCTTGCCTACAAGAAATGGGAAGAAGGCGATCCGGAACTTGGCCGCGTCTACGGTTTTGCCGGTCAAGCAAAGGACGGTATCAAGATTGGCCAGTTCGTAAAGGCCGCTGCCGGCGCCTATATTTATCCGTTCCGCGCGTACCTCATCAAGAATGCTCCTGCAAGTGCTGTCAAGTCTAATTACGCGGGTGCGAAATCGATGACGTCGATGAGCCTTCCGAGTGAAATCGATATCGTTGTTGACGAAGACGAAAACGGCGAGCAAACGACAACTATCGGACGTTTCAATACCCGTACGGGCGAGTTCAAGATGCTGCCGGAATACGATCTCAAGGGACGTAAGCTGAACGGCAGACCGAAGGCTCGCGGTGCGTACTACGGAAATAAAGTGATAAAGAAGTAAAAATAGAGCTAAATTCCTTGCGGGCATGACAGTGTTGAATAATTTGTCATGCCCTTTTTATGCTCTGTTTAAAGTTTTGTTTGTATATTTAAAAGAAATCGGAGGAATGATGAAATTCAAGAAGGTGTTTTTTACGTTGCTCGCTGTTATGGGCCTCGTGGCGTGTTCCAATTCCGATGGCGATGGAGAGGTCCTTTACCGAATAGACGAAAGCGGCGTTGCTTATTCTCCTACGGAAATATATGGGTTCGTGAAATATTTGGATAACATGGAGCTAGAGTCTGTCAAGATTGTAAGTGTTGACGGCTCGCTGAACCCTTTGGATTCCTTCGAGGCTTCGCTTGAAAACGATCACGGCGATTATTATTTTGCGGTGGGGGAGCATGATTATCAATATCCAATCGTAAAAGTTGTTCCGGTGTTTTCGTCCGGAAAAAAGATGAAGATGGAATTTCCGCAGTATGTTCGCCTTCAAGAAAAAAATGACAAGATTGAACTTGATTTTTACGAGGCGCTTGCTTCGGAACGCATCAAAAAATTGGTGCTCGAAAAGAATTATGATTTTGAAAAGGCCAAAAAGCAGGCTTTGCTTGAATTCGCTTCGGCTTTCAATGTCGATGTGGACAAAATGAGTTGGCACGTGGATTTGATGCCGTACATTATGTGCAGGCACGAAATTTCCGATAGCGTTTTCTATAGCGATTTCAAGGAAATCCGCAAGGCGTTCGGCAAGAAGGGTTCTCTTGAATCATCGATTATGGTGCGTGCTGCAGACGCTTGGCTTTCCACGTACGAACTGAGCTTCGATGATTCCGCAGGAAAAGTTGTCAAGAGCTATTCGCGGGACACGGTTGTGGGATTTGGGACGTTGGACTTTGATTTCTTTGAACGTGCGTATGGAATAACCTTCAATCGAGAAACTAAAGGAAATTTAAAAATCAAGAACAATAAGAGTGCTTATAATGGACGTTACTTTATTTACGATGGTTCGTGGCGTTTGAAGTCCCTGATAGAAGATACGCTGGGCCTTTGCCTGATGGATACGGATACGCTTGTCAAGGACAAGGAATCTTATTACCGCTGCATACGGCAATCGAATATATGGAAAAAGGAGACGAATCGCGATACGTTGCTGACCTATATTATAGGGGTTTGTGGCCGCGGGAATACGTGGAACAAGGCCTATTATGTGAGGGATACTTTATATGCTTGCGAATGCACTACCAATTTGAATTGCAAATGGACGGATGAGTATAATGGAAAAAAATATACGGTAAATGACGCCTTCTATCCAAGATATTTTGATGCAAATGTCTCTTTGCAGATAGGTGAATGCCTTGGTAATAATCTCATGGAAGGTGTGGTGAAAAAACTTGATGACATGTATGTAAAATGCACTAACGGTAAATGGACTCAATTAAAGGATTCGCTGTCTTATCTGCTGGGAGCGTGTTCGGCGGTTAACAGCAAGGGTGAAATTTCGGGCAGGTATTACGGTTGTCTCGATTACAAGGAATATGGAGGCTCGGGTTATTCCTGGGTCGAGATCCCGGCGCCGGCCTATTATGGTGACTCTTGCAATTACCAGAACGATAAACGTGTCAAGAAATACGATGGTTCTTATTTTATTTGTGAAATTCCCAGTTGCAAGGACAAGAATGGATATACTGTGGTGTGGTGCAGGGATCAAGGAATATGGCGGAAGATGGATGAATCCGAATTGAACCCGCCTACGCTTAACATGGACGTGTGCAAGGTGGAACAGGAAAACTTGAAAAAGATTTATGACGGAAAGTATTACGTGTGCAAGATAGAGCGCTGGCATCCGATTGCGAAGGATTCGCTTTTGCAGATAGAAAAAGACGGCTTTATTTGTAGTGACAGCTTGCTTCATGTGGTAAAGAAAGTCGGTAAGACGTACTATCAATGCGATTATGAAAACCAGTGGAAAGCTCTGGATTCGTTGGAGTCGGTTCCCTATGAATTCCGCGACAGCTTGGGCATTTGCGATACTATTACGAATAAGACGCTTTATTGGAGCGAAAAAGCATCGGCGTTTTATGGCTGTGTGGTAAAGGATAGTACATATAGATGGGCTAAAGTTGATTTTGCGTATGAACCTTTTACCATGCCTAAATCCTATGACAAGAAAAAATTTGCTGGCGGAAAATGGATTGACGGTTTTTATACGGTGACTGTAGATAACGTTGTCTATCGTTTTGATATGGGGCGCCTGGACCATGTCGATTATTTGGGCAAAGGCTATGATGCATATTTTTACAATGGGAGTTTGTTCTTGCATGGCGAACGCGAATCGGGAGAGAATCTGATGTTGCCGAGTTCGATAGAGAACAAGAGCGCAAGTTTTGACAATTTCTTTGCAGAGTGGAAAACTTGGATGGAAGATTGCAGTGAATGTTCTGGCCGCAAGCTGAGCATGGGAGATACGCTTTATGTGAACTGGAACGGTAAAAATTCCTACATGGATTGGGAACATGCAAAGGAATTTTGTCCAGACGGATTCCATGTCCCGACTTCGGAAGAATTCATGCAAGACAACTACATTGCTTATACGTACTACAATATCGTGTACAGGAATGATTCTCCGATTGTATGGGTGCTTGACGGAGGAAGGAAGACGGAATGTACATTCCAGTCCAACTTCATGTATTCGGATATTTTCTGGACGAGTACGGAAAAGGATGCCGAGACGCAGAAATGCTATGAGTTTGCATCGGTTTTTCCTTATGAGGAAAAGGGGCGCCGCATTGTTGATTGCCCGAAAGATTTGTATCCGATGGCGCAAGTTCTTTGTGTCCAGGATAAATGAATTTATTTGGAGGAAAAATGAAATTAGAAAAGGTTGTCTTTATGTTCGTGGCGATGCTTGGCCTTGCCGCATGCTCCGACGACACCGAAGAAGAAGTCCTTTACCGGATGGACGAACAAGGCCTTGTTTTTTCGCCGACAGAAATGGAGGGGACCATAGAATACATGCCCTCCATGATTCCCAAGTATGTGAAAATCGTAAACGTGGACGGCTCCTTGAATCCGGTCGATTCTTTTGAGGTGCCGATAGATACCTCTGGCAGAGATAATGGCGCGTTCTCCGTTGATTCTAGGGACTACGAATTTCCGTATGTGAAAGTCGTGACAGTGTTCCCGCTCGGAAAAAAGTCCAAGATGGAGTTTCCGCAGTACGTACATCTGAAAGAAAACAATAAAAACTTGAAGATGCAATTTTACGGGACGTTGATTTCGGGCCGTATCGAAACCTTGATGCGCAATAAAGACTACAGTTTTGACGATGCCGAAAAGAAAGCCTATGAGGAACTTGGGAAAAGTTTACGCATGAATTTGGGCGATTTTGCAAATTGGCGTTTTACTGACCATGGGGGCTATTACAGTAATCCGGGTCTTTACGATATGACACCTTTTGTTCTTTGCAAACACGAAATCTCGGATAGCGCTTTTTATAGCGAGTATAAGGAGTTCCGGAAAGAGTTTGCCGAGAAAGGGCTTGTCAGTTCTGCGATGAAAGCGCGCGGGGCGGATGCATGGCTTTCGACGTTTAAAATGCCGACGGAATCCTCGACTTGGTATTCTTTTGAAAGCATGACAAGAGATACTGCTTTTGGATTGGGTGAACTTGATACGGCATTTTTTAATTGGGCGTATGAACTGGCCGGTTCTTGGAAAAACGGGGATTCCCTAAGGATCATTAACGAGCATAGCGTTTATTATAGACGAATGTTTGTCTATGATTATGGTGGCTGGCGTTTGCGTTCTGTTCTTGAAGATACGCTGGGAACCTGTCAGTACAGCAATACGAAATACATTGAAAATGAAGGCCGTTCTTACTTGTGCAGGTATGATTCGTTTACTTGGGAAAAGTTGACCAATACGGATTCCATTTTGAGGTATAAGTATTTCGGTTGCAATGGAAGGTCTTTTAGCTCGTATGGTTCCATCGGTTATTTGAACGAAAAGATGTTCGTCTGCAATTGCGACAAGTCGGATAACTGCAAGTGGAATGAAGTCAAGAAGGACTTTAAGGCGACTGTTTTGGATACGCCGACCGTCAATGTCCTGGCAACGCTCCGTTATGGCGAATGCAAGGACAATGAAGGCGAACGGAAAAAGATGGATAGCTTGTTGGTACTTTGCCACTGGAAAAAGTGGATAAAGGTTGATTCGGTGACGTATGAGTTAGGTGCTTGTTACAATACGGATCGCGACAAATATGGTCAAATGCCGAGTGGTGAATACTACAAATGCAAATCTTCCGAGAATGAATGGAAGTTGACTACGGCTATTGAGGCGAACGGCATCGTATGCAATAGGGACAATTGGGATTCCTATAAAAAATTTGAAGGCAGGTATTACTACTGTGACCAGAGTGTATGGCGTGAAGTCCCGGAGGATAGCGTTTACAAGCCGATTCTGGTGGGCGATTCGTGCAATGCAGATAGTGTCTGGAACATGAAGGAATACGGCGATGAATACTTTATCTGCCGCAGCCGCGGTGTGACTGGTGGCGTCTTGTACAACTGGGCCAAAGCCGATACGACGGAAATTGCGCTTTACGATGCCAATGAAAAGAACAAGGACTATTGCAAAAACGGGCGGACAGGGACAAGTGTTCTGCAAGGTGAAAATTCCAAGAAAATGTACGGTTGCATGGAGAGCGATTATACAAAGAGTGTCGAACTCACGGATGTAACATTCTATGAAGTGAAGACGGTCGGTCAGACCATCTTCTCGGGAGGAACGTTTGTGAACGATTCTACATACGAGGTTGTTGTTGACAGCACGACGTATGGATTTAAAATGGGCCGGATAATCGAAGATAACAGATGGAAAAGAAGGGTCTCCCTGATTATCGACTATGTGAAATACGGGGACGAAACTTATGACGCCGTTCTGAATGCGGGCAAGCTGATCATCTTTTCTGTGCCGGGTAAGGATTCTGTTGACTTGTTGGATATCAAGCCTGCAAGCGAATCCTTTGAAAAGTTCTATCCGACGTGGTATCTTTGGGTCGAGGAGGGCAACAGATGTTCCGGTAGCTATGAAAATGCCCATTTCCCTATAAAGCCCTTTAAGTCGATGCTCTACCGCGAAAACACGTACAAGACATTTGAACAGGCGAAAGCGGGCTGCCCGAAAGGTTTCTATATTCCCGACACGACGGAATGGAAACAAGTGAATATGTCTTTCTTAAATTCAAATATTGTGAGTTCGATAAGGGATACATTTGATCCTGATACCGTGAATTGTGTGACCAACCGTCAAAAACATCTTTTGCTTTTGTGGAGCGAATCTCAAAAGGATTCTAGCACTCATTATTGCTATGGGAAAATACTGGATGCGGCTATAGGGAATCCGCATTCCAATATGCTTGAATGCCCGAACGATTTGTATCCGCTTGCGCAAGCGATATATGTAAAGCGATGGTAATTTTATCATTTGAAAAAGGAGTTTGCCATGAATACCCTCGAAGCTATCAAGACTCGCCGCAGCACGCGCAAATTCAAGGCGCAGCCTGTAGAACTCGAAAAATTGCAAACGATTGTCGAGGCGGGGCGTTTCGGGCCTACCGGCGGTAACGCGCAAAGCAACCACTTCTTCGTGATTTCGGATGCGGCTGCCATCGCGAAACTCAAGGAACTTGTGCAGTCCGCTTTTGCCGCGATGGAACTCCGCGAAGACCTTTACAAGAGCCTCAAGAATTCCATCACGCTCGCCCGCAAGGGCAATTATTCGTTCTGCTATACGGCGCCTGTGCTTATCGTGGTCGCGAACAGAAAGGAATATGGCAACAACATGGCCGATGTCGCCTGCGCTGTCGAAAACATGATGCTTGCCGCAAACGAACTCGACCTCGGCAGCTGCTACATCAACCAGCTCAAGTGGCTGAACGAGGACCCGACACTTTTGGAATACTTGCGAGGCCTCGGGCTCAAGGACGACGAACGTGTTTACGCCTCCGTCGCGATTGGATATGCCGACACCGAGAGCGGACTCCCGAACCGCACCGAAGCTCCCCGCACCGGCAACGAAGTCGTGTGGGTGGTGTAGGGATTAGAGTACGTCATCCTGAGTGGCGATAGCCGCGAAGGATCCAGTCACAGTTCTAGCAAGCAATGGCTAGGTTTTAGGTAGTAGGGAACGCGGTAAGAATCGCCTCGAACGATGTGATGTTTACATCGGATACAACGCAAAGTTTTAATCTGTATTTATTAATTGAAAAACTTTATATAGATTAGAATGATGCGAATGGAGGTGGTTTCCGTGGGTGGCTTTTTTAGAAAAATATGTTGCTTAGCCGTTTTTGTTCTGGCGGCTTTTGTTACGGCTGAGGCCTATACAATCACTTATAACTTGAATGGTGGCGTGAACCACCCGGACAACCCGACGAGTTACGAGGACAATCTGGGTGATTTGACTTTTTATGAGCCGACGCGCGAGGGCCATGTTTTTAAGGGATGGTATTATGAATCATGTGATGCCGAATCTAATGGTTTTGTGGCATCCATGTCGGGTGGGTGTGGTGAATCGTTTAATTACACAAACATACCTGTAGATTACTATTCCCGTCGTGAACTAACGGGTTGGACGGTACGCAATTTGGGAAATATTACGATTTTTGCGATGTGGGAACCTGTTCCGAAAACGCCGCAGCAAGATGAACGAGGGTGCTATCTTATCCATAATGCCGAGGAACTGTACGGTATTCTTTCTGTATCTAGGAATGATGTGACATCTCCTGAAGTTTATACGGAGTATTTTTTTGACGGGTGCATTTCTCTCCAGAACGATATCGTATTCAACAGGAACCTTTTAGATAAGGATGGAAAAATTGTTTCGGATAGCCTCGTTTGGTGGCCTACATTTGGCTTTTCGGGAACATTCGAGGGGAATGGTTTCAAAATTTCAGGATTGAGAGCCGAAAATGGCTTGTTTTCTGCAGTCGGGGAATCGAAAAGCTATGCTGGGAAAAAGACCAGCGTCGTGCGCAACTTGGGTGTGGTCAATTCCTATTTCGCTTCGAGCGTTGCAGGGGGGATTGCAGGGACGGTTTATAGTCCAGCGAAATTGATTAATGTTTACTCCGATGCTGCTGTCTATGGAAGCACTTATGGCGGTGGCATAGTGGGTAATGTTAATTCGCCAGTGGTTGGGCAGACAGCCTTTTCTGATTCAAATTTGGTTGAGATAGTAAATGCTTATAGCCTTGGACTTGTTCGGGGAGGTTATTCTGTTGGCGGAATTGCCGGGAGCATGAATAACGTTCTCGTGAGAAATGTCTATTTTGCGGGAACGCTGGATGGAATTGAGCGGAATTGTGTTGCTCATTATCTGCCTTACGATATCAATGACCCTTATGATAGGGATTTTGGTATTGACACTCATGTTAAAATTGAAAATAGTTTCTGTGCAGAAACAGATAAGTCGAGTCTGTACGGTGGTTCTATAGTTACGCAAAAACAGTTTGCGGATGGTACTGTGTTCGATAGCCTTTCCAAGGGCGTAAATGGTGGTAGCTGGGCCCAGGAAATCGGAAAGGACGCTTACCCCGTTCTTAAGGTGGGCAAGTCGAGTATTCATTATGTCTTGAATGGCGGCGTGAACAGCGAGAAGAATCCGTCTGTTTTTCAAGTGGGAGATGCAGCGATTGTCTTGCAGGATCCGCAAAAGGAAAACGATGTTTTTGAAGGGTGGTTTTTGGACAGCTTGTTCACCCAGAAAGTCGAAGTCGTAAATACGGATAATTATGGGGAATGGACGCTTTATGCCAAATGGAAAGGTAGTTTCTTGGTGACGCGCGTGCTTAATTCCGCTGGGAGTGCCGTTGTTATGAAGGGGAATCGCTATTTGGGGTCTTTGTCGGATTCTGTTGTAACGACCTGGTCAGCTGAACTTGGAAAGTTTGTTCTGGAAATAGCCTCCCGCGAAGGGTTTGATTTCGAAGGCTGGTTCACGGATTCCTTGCTTACGCAAAAGATTACGGAAATTCCTGCGAACAACACAGAAAATGTTACGGTTTATGCCAAGTGGAAACTGGTTGTCTATAAGATTACATACCACATGAATGGCGGCGTTAACCATCCGGACAATCCGGGAACATTTACGATTGAAGATTTTCCGGTGCAACTGAAGGTGCCGACTCGCGAAGGATTCCGCTTTTATGAATGGCTTCCGAGACCGCTTGGCGGCATGTCGGCAAAATCGATTGAGCGAGTCGGGGATGTCGATGTTTACGCAGGATGGATGCCGATGCCCAAGGAACCTGCAATGAACGATGACAGTTGCTATAAGATTACGAACAAAGAGGAACTGTATTGGTTCTCTGACTTTGTGAACGAAGCCGATAGCGTAGATGGTAGATCTTTGGCTTGCGGCACGCTTGAAAACGATATCGTTGTCAATGAACATTTGATCAAGGATTCTATGCCGGACTTGACGCGAGAGGATTATCTCTTCTGGTATCCCGTTGCATCGCGGTTGAAAGGAGCGTCTTATCGTGGAACTATTTATGGGAACGGGCATTCTATTTCGGGTTTGCTGTGGGGCAATGCTTGTTCTCAAGTGGAGCGTTATGCCGGGGTCGTCTGTCGATTGGCGTATTCGGCGAAAGTTTTGGATGTTGTCGTGATGGATTCGTATGATGGTCTTAACGGACGCGCTTTCGATAACCGAAATGTAACTGTAGAGAATCCTATGCGTTTGATGGAGAAGTCGAAACGCGGTTTGCGGCTATCCGTAAATGGGAATCGTATTTCGTTGTCAGGGCTTGTTGCGGGGCGTCCGCTATTTGTGATGGATGTGCAAGGACGTATTTTGCATCGTTTGACGACTCAGCCTTCAATGGTTGTGGAATTGCCGAAATCGGGACGTTTCTTCATCCGCTACGGGAACGAGACTAGGGCTGTATCGGTTGTTTCTATTCGTTAGCGGCGTTTTTCTTAATTTTTCTTTACAAGTAAATTCTTGACTTGACTTGATGTAAAATGTATGTTTAAATTATGATAAATATAAGCCACAATCCCTTACGAGTTGGGAAGGAATTTGCATCGGCAGCTTTGGCTGCGGAGATGGTTCTTGTGAGGATGTGGCTGCACAAAAGTACATTGAATTTGTCGAAAAAATTTTTGGGCACTCCCAGTTCGTTGGGCGTGTCTTTTTCTATAGAAGGGAATAAACTATGAAACTCAAAAACAGCTTTTTGAGCATTTTTGCCATGATGGTGTTCTGCCTCTCGGCAACGACTGCGTGGGCTAGGCAGTTATCGCTGAACGAAAACGATGGCTATTTCGGAATGGAGGGTGCAGGGACGGATACGTTGACAATCGGGAACGGTGTTCAAAAGTTTTCGATTGAAAGTTATTGGATTGATGATGATGCCGTGCTTGTGCTGAAAGCTCCGGAAGGGCGCGTTTTCCAATTTGGACCGTTTGTTGCTATGTATGAAACTGTTCCCGTGCGGGTTTTCGATGGTGCCGATACCAATGCCATTTTACTTTTCAGTAAGACTGTAGATAATTATTATGGAAATACATATGTGGATGGTTATTACGGACGGTACGTCAGTTCCGGGCAATATGCGGCAATCGCATTAAAAAAGGGTGTTGAAAATAAGTTTGTTTTAAAAACGGTTGTTGCCGATCCCAACGAAAATCATAGTATTTCTGTTGGTAATATTTATAGTTATAACGTTTATCATTATGAAGATTATGATGTGTATTCATATGATTATTGCACCAGTGGATGCGGATCAGTCAGCCTTGCCGTCGAATCGGCAACGGTAAATACTCCGGTTTCGTTTAGTGCAACTCCTGGCAAAAATAGAGTGCTCAACAGGGTTGTAGTGAAGGATGGTGATAAGAGCATAGCTGTAACGGGCGGTACATGGTACACGAGTAATGACGCCACTTTCACAATGCCCGCTACGGATGTCACGATAGAACCTTATTATGCAAGAGGATGGACGGCTAGAGACGGCTTGACTATCGAAACGCCTTATAATGAAATTCTGGAAGTTGACATTCCCTCTGAAGCGGAGTCGTTTACGGTTAACAGGGGAGAAGTTGCTAGTGCTAGTAGCACTGCTCCGATTAAACCGCTTATTTTGAGAGCCCCTGCAGGAAAACTCATGCAATTAGAAGATAACGAAGGGCATCCTTACTATAGTGATGATTTTAGTGCTTACATAGGAGCGTTCGAAGATCCTGTTGCCGTTGATGCTCCTCGGATGATAGGGAATACGAGTTCCGGTGAAGTTTTGACATTATTGGAATATACCCATGTCGTGAAGCTTGTGAATGCTAGTGATTTTCCACATGAAATATCAATAGTGCCTAGAGGCGATTGCGGTGGAAATGTAACGCACAACTTGACAAACTTGGCTTCGGTTGTTGCCGGAACTGAAGTGTCTATGAAAGTGGAACCTGAAGAAGGTTGTGCTTTGAACGAAGTATTTATTGCTGTAGGATCGGAAAACGATACCACTCGCGTGCGTATAACGGGTGGCTCGTGGTTCACTAGCGAAGAGTTCTCCTTTACGATGCCATTTGCGAATATTTTTGTCATCGTCAATTATGTTAAAAAAACGAAGATGAATGCCGAAAATGATTTGTATGTCAATATGCCTAAGGTGGATCCTCTTACCGTTTCGATTCCAGAAGGTGTTCAATCGTTTGAAGTTAAGGAACCGAGAACGCCTTATAATGGTAACGTTCTTACGTTGACAGCTCCCGAAAATACAAAACTTCAGATTTCTGGCCTAGCGTATGGGGAGAGTGGGGATTTGTTGACGATTTACGATGGTGCAAATACTGGTGCAACAGAACTGTGGTCGGGCAAAGCAGGTCCTGTAGATGTGATAAGTTCAGGCAATTCACTGACGCTCTATCTTAAGGGAGGGCCTGTTTTTCCCCAATTGACCGTCAAGGTCATTGATCCTAATACTAAATATTCGGTTATCATCGCAGACATGTACAATGGTACTGTTACTCCCAATGTTTCAAAGGCGAAACCCGGAGATGTCGTGACGTTGACTGCCCATCCCGATACACAGAACGGCATTGTGCTTCAATCTATCGAATGCTTGGTGAATAATGTGAACATTCCAGTGACCGGAGGAACATGGTATCATAACCAGGCCCAGTTCGTTATGCCTGAGGGGGATGTCTATGTCTATGCCACTTTTAACACGTTTAATAACTACCGTCTTGGGATTGCCATGCCTAATTCTGATACTGTTCAGGCGGTTATCCCTGAAATAGTTCCCTCTTTCGAGATTTATTCGGACGGTTATTATTCTTATCCGAATAATAGTGACGGAACTCTTGTGTTGACTGCTCCGGAGGGGCTTGTATTGAGTATCTCTGGGAATGCGTGTACTGCAGACGATGGGGATTCTTTAGTCATTTACGATGGTGCCGATGCAAACGCCGAAAAACTCGTGACGATAACAGGTCAAACGGAATCGTGTAATTATTGGGATTCGAATGTTCATATATTCAGTTCTGGTCGAAATTTGACTCTCCATTTCAAGTCAAATGAAGGCGGGACCAATTATGGATTGAATTTGGGTGTAGTTTCTTTCAAAAAAACAAGTTTTACTGCTGTAGATGTTTATGAATTTTTGCCCGATTATAAATTGGCTCGTATCAACGACGGCTACAAAGGTTCAGATACAGTGAAGATTCCTGATGCAATTGCAGTGAGGGCGATTGAATATAATCGTACGTTTACTCCGCTTATACCTTCTACGATTGTGTTGCCGTTCACTTTGCCGGAAGGGACTAAAATCAACGCTAAGTTCTATTATCTTAAGAAGATTGTACAAGATGGTTGCTCGTGGAGGGCTACCATGAAATATATCGGGTCGGACAATCTTCCCCAGGCGAATACGCCTTATGCGATTATTTTGGACAAAGGAGAAGAAACGCTGGCGTTTGATTTGAATGAAGGTGAAGCGATACTTCAGACCGGTCCAATTGCAGAAAATGTTGATGAAACTGACAAGTGGATTTTCAAGGGTGTCTATTCGTACAAACAATGGGCTAAGGGAGACACCACACTTGGCCTTGCCTATGCTCTGGCTGGCAGAAATTAAGAAAATATTTCCAAGGGCGAATTTGGAAGAATTGCGGCGGGTGCATATATTTACCCGATGCGTTCTTACCTTACGAAGCGCGATGCTAGTGTAAGGCTGGAATGCCCGGCGGCGGTTCGTGCGTGGGATGATGCTTCGTACAGCGCAAGTTTCAGTAGCGTTAATACGGATGTAATCGGTGTCGAATTTGTCGATGAAAACGAAAAAACGACTGCTGTTGGCCGTCTAAATACGGCTACGGGTGAGTTCAAGATTGACCGTTGGTACGACCTGAAGGGTCGAAAGGTGAACAACGTAAACCGTGCCGCAAAGGGAGCCTATTACGGAAAGAGGACTATAGGAAATGGTACCAAGAAATAAGAGTGTTTCTTTTGTTGTCCTAATCCACTAACCCCTATAACCTACAACCTAAAAAGTTAATTATGATTGAACAAAAAAAGTTATATTGTAAACCGGAAATGACGGTTGTTGAAATGGAATATGAAACAAGTTTGCTAGACAATAGCGGAACAATCCCTATAGATTGGGATAATACCGAAACGAAGGAAGAATAAGTACGTTATGAAAAAAAGAGAATATTGTGCTCCAGAAATTAAGGTGGTTCAGTTGGAACACTGTTTTGCGCTGTTGCAGCCTAGCGAAAAAGAAATAAAAACTGAAGTAGGCATGGTTCTGAGTGACGAGCTGAGCGACGGTTGAACTGAAGGAACTTTGCCCCCAGTTTTAAATGAACTAATTTGTTAATATGTTTTTTTCAACTGATCCCGGCGCTTTATAGTGTCGAGTCGGTTGTTTTGCTTTATCGCTTTTGTATTTTTTGTGTAGTTGCGGGATTTTTTTGTTCCTAGAACATGTCAAGAATTTACAAGACAAATAGCCCTATGTAAAACGATTTATTATATCTTATTTCTTGTGATAAGGAGATGTTTTATGCTTCGTGTTTTTCAAAGAATGTGCGGATTTGCAGTCCTGTCATTGATTTTGCCTGTTATGGCTGACGCCTATACTATCAAGTATAACTTGATGGGTGGTGTAAACCATCCCGATAACCCGACGAGCTATGGCGTCAACGACGAAGTTATGTCGGTTGTTCTGAAGAACCCTACGCGTGAAGGGTATGCCTTTTTAGGTTGGTTCATAGAATCAAGTGACAGTCGCGATTTTAAAACTTCCGGATTCACGAATATCAGTTTTGTAGGCTATCAGGGGTACAGCGCAAGCTATGTGGGTGAACTTCTCGGGAATTTCAGCGTTTATGCGCGGTGGGGGCTTGTTCCGAAAACGCCGCAAAAAGATGAACGTGGCTGTTATTTTATCCATAGCGCCGAGGAACTTTACGGTATCATGGAGCTCTCCAGACCGCCGGAAAAATATCATTCCTGGTATGAATTTGAGGGGTGCGTCTCGCTTCAGAACGATATTGTCGTGAACAAGAATTTATTGGACGCCAATGGCGATGTCGCCATGGACGATTATGTATGGTGGATTCCCTTGGTGTTCAGGGGCTCGTTCGAGGGTAATGGCTATAGCATTTCGGGATTGAGGGGTGATGCCGGGCTGTTTATAAAGGCTGGCGAAGAGGGCGGATGGAGAGCCGACAAATCTGTCGTGAGAAACCTGGGATTGAAGGATTCCTATTTTACGGATGAGACGGCGGGCGCCATTGTGGGAACTGCTGTCGGGCCGATGTTGATCAGCAACGTTTACACCGATGCTTCTGTTCACGGGGAATATAAGGCCGGTGGATTGGTGGGTGCGATTCAGGCGACAAATGATAATTGCCCGTGTGCACTGCCGTCTGCTTCGCCGTCGTTTGTGCTGTCGTTGCTGAAAGATGAGGATTATTCGCGGATAGTCCTTATTGAAAATGCTTATAGTGTCGGGCGTGTTGAAGGAAAAAATGTCGGCGGGATTACCGCCGAGATGGATGCCGCGCTTTTGAGGAACGTCTATTTTGCCGGCGAACTGAAAGGAAATGAATCGGATTGCATTGTGCGTGGCAAGGGTTTTACCTGTTATGCAAGCGAAGCCGTATTCGAGGTGGAAAATGCATTGTGCATGGAATCCGCGGACACGACTATATCAAAAGCCAAATCGCTTAGTCGTGAACAGTTCAAGGACGGGACAGCCTTGGAAATTCTTTTGGCGGGCGAGAACGGATCTAGCTGGGTACAGAACGTAGGGACGGATAGTTTTCCAAAAGTTGGAGGGAGCTATAAGTTTGAAATACGCTATTTCATGAACGGTGGCGTGAACAATGAAGAAAACCCTACTGGCTATGCCAAAGGTGATGCTGCGATTGTCTTGAAGGATCCGCAAAAGGAAAACGATACTTTTGAAGGATGGTTCACGGATAACGACTTTACGCAGAAAGTGGATACTGTAAAGACCCAATACAACGGGGATTGGAAACTTTATGCAAAATGGAAAAGTTTCTATAAGATAAATTTTGTACTAAATGCAAAGGACGGCTCGGTAAATATTGTTAATTACTCCAATACGACGAGAACCGTTCGTTGGGCTGCCGATTCTTCGGCGTTTAAATTGCCAAACTTGACTCGCAGCGGATATGATTTTGAAGGGTGGTTCACGGATTCCCTGTTTGAGAATAAAGTTACAGAAATTCCCGCGGGGAATACGGAAGACGTTACAACATATGCAAAATGGAAACCTTCTACATATACGGTGACTTATCACCTGTATGGCGGAACTAATCATCCAGACAATCCCCAAAGCTATACCGTATTGGATACGCCGTTTGTATTGAACAATCCGGTCCGTGAAGGCGCTGTATTCCGTGGGTGGAGATCCTTTAGTCTTGGCGGCCCCGAAATAAAAGAAATTCGTGATAATAGGAACTTGAATCTGTATGCGGAATGGACTCCTGAAACTAAAAAGCCTGAGCAGAATTCTAATGGCTGCTACCTTTTGAAAACCAGGGAAGAACTGTATTGGTATGCTGAACTTTCGAATAATGCAAATGGAAATTTTGCGGAATGTGCGTCTCTTGAAAATGATATTGTCGTCAATGAAAATGTGCTAAAAGGTTCCCAAGTGGACCTTGCTAATGATAGTTTGGTTGTATGGGACTACATGTGCCAAAATATAGGGAATTCTTTCCATGGAACTTTTGCAGGAAACGGGCATGTTATTTCTGGTTTGGTCATGTTTGATGTGAACCCGCGTTGCTCCTTGGCGAAAAATTACGGGGGACTTTTCTGCGTGTATTGGAGTGATGATATTATCAAGAATGTCAAAATCAATGATTCCTATATTGAAGAATTTGGTGTTGTCGATCAGTTTACCGTTGGCCCCCGAAGTCGTATAGCGCTCCCGGATGTAGCCGTGAAATCCGGTTTGCGTGTCGATGTCAACGGGAATAGCGTTGCACTTTCCGGGCTTGTTGCGGGTCGCACGCTTCTCGTGATGGATGTGCAGGGCCGTGTTTTGCGTCGTCTGACGACGAAGTCCTCGATGGTTGTGGATTTGCCGAAAGCGGGGAACTTCCTCATCCGTTACGGGAGCGAAACTAGGGCTGTTACGATCCGCTGATTTTTGCTATCTTTACGTCGCCTTGGCGATTCTAGATGTATCCCCATACCTCGAAGGGAGCCGTAGGCGACCGACCTCATACCTCATAGTTGCGGGTACATTATGAATTTAAAGTTGATGGAAGACGGCTTCCGGATGATCCTGGAAGGCATGGGCGAAGACCCGAATCGCGAAGGTCTTGTCGATACGCCAAAGCGCGTTGCAAAGATGTACGCCGAACTCATGACGAGCCTTACGGGCGAAATGAAGGCCGAAGATATCCTCAAGACGCGTTTCCACGAGAAGTACGACGAAATGATCATCGTGCCGGACATCGAATTCGCGAGCATGTGCGAACATCACTTTTTGCCGTTCACGGGCAAGGCGCACGTAGCCTATATTCCGGGCGATTGCGTGGTCGGCCTCTCGAAAATCCCGCGCGTAGTGGAATTTTATGCCCGTATGCCGCAAATCCAGGAACGCATGACGCGCCAGATTGCGGAACTCATCCAGAGGGTGTTGCAACCGAAAGGCGTTGCCGTGGTGCTCGAAGCAAGTCACATGTGCATGACGATGCGCGGCGTGAAAAAGCCGGGCGCCATGATGGTGACTACGCAGCTCCTCGGCCGTTTCAAGACGGACGAAAAGACGCGCGCCGAATTTATGTCGCGCATTTACGCTCCTAGATAATTTTATTGCATACTCTAAAGTGGCTGATGCCGCCTGATTTCGGGACTTTTAGTCCCGTTTTTGTCGTGGATTTTTTATCCATGAAACATCTCTCGTGATACAAATTTCTCGCTTTTTTTGGAGGTAGTTTTTAAGAAGCGTATGGATGGGTGCGAGGTTTTGATTACGAGGAGTACAAAATGAAATCAAAATTCCTGAAATGCGCGGTAGTGGCAAGCGCCCTCGCTTTCATGAATTGTTCGGATGATGCTACGACATCGCCGGCAATCAACAATCCCGAATCTTTTGTTTCTAGTTCGGCTATGGCCGAAGGTGATTCGGGAATTAGTTCATCTACAATTGCAGACCCGCTTGGGGGTGGTGCAGGCGCGGAGGTTTCTTCGAGTTCTGTTGGTGCACCAGATTCCCTTGATCCGGGTCTTGCTTTGTCTTCGGCGATGGATCCGAACGTTCCACAGTCCAGCGCGGACGTGCTGAATCCTGCATCGAGTGCGGATACTCCCGCTTCCAGCGCCAGTGTCGCGCCGACTTCGAGCGAGGTGACGCCAGCTTCGAGCGCTGTTGCTCCGGCTTCCAGTTCCGTCGATGCTCCGGCAAGTTCGGCAACTGTGGCTTCTTCTTCCAGCGACGCTTCGGCTAGCTCAGCGACCGAAAAAACTATTTTCCTTGCCGAGGGTAATGAAGAAGAAAAGGACCAGCTGAAGGTGGTCTATAAGACGAATACGGGCTGGAACAACGGTGGAATCCTTTGTTATCCGGAAAAGCTCTCCGACACGCAAAAGCATGGCATTGTCGTATGGGGCCCGGGCGGCGGAGAACAGCCGGGAAAATACGAGGGAATGATCCGCAGACTCGCTTCTCACGGTTTCGTAGTGATTGCGCTTAGCGAATCTCCGGGCGATGCGTCCCAGGCTATCAAGGCGCTCGACTGGCTGGATAAGCAGAACAAGGATAACAATAGCCCGCTTTACGGCAAACTTGATATGAATGTCGTGGGATGCTCCGGGCACTCCATGGGCGGTCTCGAATCCGAACAGGCGGCCATTAAGGACAAACGAGTTATCACGGCTTTCCTCAATAACAGCGGTGACCGCAACGGCGGTGCGTTCAAGAATATTCCTGCTACCAAGACGGCTGGCGTCGTGTTTGGTGAAAAGGGTATGGAACATGACAACGCCATTGCTGACTACAACAGCGCAAAGTCTGTTCCTGCTTGCATGATTGAAATGACGGGCGGTCCGATGAACGGCGAAGGCGGATACGGTCACGGTTCCGGCCCGTGGGACGGCATGGCGGTAACGATTGCCTGGATGCGCTGGCATCTCGGTGGCGAAGACTTCCGCAAGGCAGATTTCGTCGGTTCGAGCGGCAAGTACATCAACGGTAACATCGCTGGTCACCAGGGCAAATGGAAAGGCCAGTGCAAAAATTTCAATTAAATCGTAATTAATTTCCACACTCCAACAACCAAGCGTCTCGGCCAATGCGGTCGGGACGTTTTCTTTTTTTTTGCTGTCGTGTCCGCATTTTTTTCGTTGTCTTGCCGTCCGCCAGTCCTCGCGAAAATCCTTGTTTGAGGGGAATGTCCCGAAATCGTTTTCCATATTTTTCGAGTTAAAATTGCGATGTTGTATAAACTAAATAATTGCGTTCCTTGGATTTTTTGTCAATAGGACTTTGTTCAAAACGTGAAAAAATTGGTGGATAATTAAATAATTTCTAGTCAGGTTAAGGTTAAACAGGAGAACAAAATGAAATCTAAACTCTTTAAAACGATGGTGTTGGCCAGTTCGCTGGTCTTCCTGAATTGCGACGATGAGTCGACTACAGCGCCGATGAATGACGTTGGCGGATTTGCTCCGTCTAGTTCAAGTGAATTTGTATTGCCGGAATCCAGTGCCGATGTCGGTGGCGGCTCAGGCACTGATGTCTTGGGCTCTAGCGATTCCGCGCAGTCGGGTGATGTTGTTCCGGGTTCCAGTACGGATGTTGGGTCGCAGATGGGATCTGGCAGCGATGAAAGCTGCTTGGCTTCTAGCCTGCCTGATGCTTGCGGTCCTGGAACCAATCCGCTTCCGACATCTAGCGCAGACGTGGTGCCGGCTTCCAGCGCGAATGCCCCCGCATCCAGTGCCGATGTCGCCGCTGCTTCTAGCTCTGCTACTGCTCCGGCATCAAGCGCCGACACGCCTGCTTCTAGCGCCGTAGCTCCAGCTTCCAGCTCCAGCGACGTTTCGACGAGTTCTGCGACCGAAAATAACATTTTCCTTGCAGAAGGAACTGACGAAGACAAGGACCAGATGAAGGTCAAGTTCATCGAACGTACTCTTGATAACGGCGGTGGCATTCTCGCCTATCCGGAACAGCTCTCTACGACGAAGAAGCACGCTGTTGTCTTGTGGGGCCCGGGGGGCGGAACCGAACCGGGTGCATACGGTGGAATCATTAATCGTCTCGCTTCTCACGGCTTTATCGTGATTGCGACGAGTGAATCCCCGGATGGTACTGGCCGCGGCAAGCCGGCTCTCGATTGGCTCGCCAAGAAGAACAACGATCCGAACGATCCGCTTTATCAGAAAATCGACATGACGAAGGTCGGTTGTTCCGGCCACTCCATGGGCGGTCTCCAGTCCGAACAGATGCTTATCAATGATGATCGTGTGATTACTGCTGTCATGAACAATAGCGGTGCATTCAACCACGCTGAATTGACAAAGGTCTCTACCTCCAAGTCTGTGGCTATCGTTTACGGTGAAGGCGGTATGGAACGCCCGAATGCTGAAGGCGACTACAACAATAATAATGTCAAGGCTCCGGCATGCCTTATCAAGATGACGGGCGGCCAGGGCAATGAATGCCAGAACGGCGAATGCGGCTGGGGCCATGGTTCCGGTCCGTGGGGCGGCATGGCTGCTACCGTTGCCTGGATGCGTTGGCACCTCGGCGGCGAAGACTTCCGTAAGAAGGATTTCGTTGGCACGAGCGGCAAGTACATCGATGGCAACATCAATGGACAGCC